>ENA-OPRV01001743-OPRV01001743.1-human-gut-metagenome-genome-assembly--contig:-NODE-1743-length-10634-cov-3.131109_pt1 | contig 10634 bp, 8 predicted proteins | sample MGYA00241896_ERZ501886 | MGnify/ENA primary metagenome ERZ501886 (study PRJEB25962, sample SAMEA2042452) | human gut metagenome | biome: human gut; feature: human-associated habitat; material: faeces... | reverse complement strand
TGCCGCCGTAACAGGCGGTCAGCGTTTCCACCTGCGTTTTGTCCAGCCCGTCCAGAAAGGCTTGTACGGTGGAGGGATCGATGGTTTCCCAGCCATCCCCCGTCCAGGAAAACGCCGCTGCGGTGTTTTGGGCGTCATTATACAGCGATAACGTGGGAACGCCGTCCAGCATCTGTAGCTTGGCGGGAGCGAAGCCGCTGTCCACCGCGGGGGTGACCTCCGTCTGGGTGTATTTTCCCGTGGCGTACTTCGTTTGGGAGGCCGTTCCCGGCTCCTCGGTTGAAGGAACGGCGGAACACCCTGCCAGCGCCAGCAGCAAAGCCATGAGGGCGGCCAGCGGCGCAAGCCGTGATCGAATTCGGTTCATACAAATTCCTCCTGACGGGGCGGCGGCGCAGGCGGCCGCTGCCCTGGCAATTTTGGTAATACCACTGTACCACACAAAACCTGAAAAAATCCTGAATGCGCCTGCGGCTCTTTCCGGTCTTGGTTGCGCTCCGGGAGAATTTGTGCTATAAATTAAATAATCTGCCGCTTTTGATACGGCCTGCGAGATATGCCCCGGGAGGTAGAATACATGAACTTGCTAGTGATCGAAGATGACCGGAAACTGAACCGGATGCTGTGCGAAATCCTTGAAAAAGAGGGCTACACGGTGAAAGCCTGCACCGACGGGGAGGAAGGCGCTTACTATCTGCAGCAGAACGCCTACGACCTGGCGCTGGTGGACTGGATGCTCCCCGGCGAAAGCGGGCCGGACATCCTGCGGGAAAGCCGCCGCAAGGGGATCATGACGCCGGTGGTGATGCTGACGGCGCTGACCGCCGTGGAAAACAAGGTGACCTGCCTGGATGCCGGCGCCGACGACTATCTGGGTAAACCCTTTGACAGCCGGGAGCTGTTGGCCCGTGTCCGGGCCAACCTGCGGCGGCAGGCCCCCATCGAGGAGCTGGTGGTGCTGCGGTACGGGGATCTGGTGTACGACACCAAGGCGCTGCTGCTGGCCTGTGGCCGGGAGGAGATCGCGGTCTCCAAAAAGCTGGGCCTTATGATTGAACTGTTTATGAAAAGCAAGGGTCAGGCGCTGGCACGAGCCACCCTGTTTGCCCGCGTATGGGGCGCGGACGCCGACGTGGAGGAGGCCATTCTGGACAATTACATCGGCTTTTTCCGCCGGCGGCTGGCCCAGATCCACTCCAAGATGAGCCTGCGGACCGTTCGAGGTGTTGGGTATGCCCTTGTGGAAGAAAAAGAAGGCCGCTGAACCGGCCGCGCCGTTGGACGTTCTGCGGTGGAAGATCGTAGCGGTGAACATCCTGTTTGCCGCCATGGTGGTGGCTACCCTCTGTTTCGTGGCCGCCCGGCAGGGAAAGAACGCCCTGGAGGAGAAGCATAGGCTGGCCTTCGCCTCCCTCTGTTCCGCCCTGGAACAGCCGATCCTGGAGACACAGACCATCGACCATAAGGCGATCTACAGCAGCGCGGTGGAAAACCGCCTGGTGCCCGCCTTATTCGAGAAGGGAGCCCCCATCGAGAATCCCTACCTGCAGGGCGATGATGCCGCACCGCTGCTCACTCTCAGCGAACCAATGCTGGAAGAGGCGCGGCAAAGCGTGGATGGGCAGAACGGCCTGTGGGCCAAAACGGTTGTCCGGCAGGCATACACCCTGCGGGACGGGAGTGCCCTCTGGTTTGCGGAATATTGTGCAATCCCCACGGCCAGTGGGAATTGGATCGAGATGTACCTGTTTCAGGATGCCGCGACCTTCCGGCAGGAATGGGGCAGGATGCAACTGTTGTACGTAGCGGTGGCGGCGGGCGGCGTGCTGGCTTTGGGGGCGCTGGCCTTTGCGCTGACCGGCTGGGCCATGCAGCCCGCCCGGCGGGCCGAGCGGATGGAGCGGGAGTTTTTGGCGGCGGCCAGCCACGAGTTGAAAAGCCCGCTGGCAGTGATCATCACCAGCGCCGAACTGCTGCCTTCCGGCGGCGAGGAGGCAAAATACCGCGCCAACATTCTGTCAGAAGCGCACCGGATGGCGCAGCTGGTGCAGGAGCTTCTATCCCTTTCCCGTCTGGAGACCGCTGCCCGTCAGATCATGCCGGCAAAGCTGGACACCGAGGCCTTTCTCTGGGAAGTTTACGAGACATGGCAGCCGGTGGCGGCAAAGGCCGGTGACCGGCTGACCCTCCGCCTGCCGGACGGCGCGCTGCCGCCCATTCGGGCAGACGAGGACGCGCTGAAGCAGGTGATGGCCATTCTGTTGTCCAACGCCGTTCAGCACACCCCCAGCGGTACGCAGATCGAACTTTCCGCCGTGGCGGCGGGGCGAACGGTCTGCCTGTCGGTGGCCGATACGGGGCCGGGCATTGCGGATAAGGAACGGGCTTTCCAAAAGTTTTATCGCGCAGACCCGCAAACCGGCGATGCCAGCCTGGGTCTGGGCCTGAGCATCGCGCAGAAGCTTGTGGCGCTGCATCACGGCAGCATCACGATCCGGGATACGCCGGGCGGCGGCGCTACGCTGCAGGTCACGATCCCACAGGCGTGATATTGGCAGAATCCACAACCGTTTGTCGCATCATTGTAAAAAGTGCTGTGAGAGCCTTTTGGTTTTCTCACAGCACTTTTTGTGTACATACCGAACAAGAAATCACTCGTCGGCATCGTCGATTTTCGATGAAAGAAACGCGCGTTTTCGCTCGAATGAGCACTTTGATATGAAATCCGTGCTATAACAAGGGCAATTTACGGAATAGGATGTGAATCGCCAATATGCAGATAGTAGAATTAGAAATGGTTCCTCTTTCTCTTCGACCGGTATTGCAGCGACTTTATGATATGAAAACTACGCAGTCTGCTCTGCGTGAAGGAGTACTGTTTTCCACCAAGAGAAACAACTACTACTATGATACAGGCACCGGAAAGGTAATTGTGTTGGACGATGATACCAGCTACATTTTCCGCGTATTGTTTGACCCCACGTTGAGCGCCGAAACATTTTTGATATCACTGACAAAAGTCGATCCTAATGCAGTGAAAAACCTCCTACAGACAATTGACGCAGAGCGCTTGTTCCAGCGACCGCCGCTTTTGAGCATGGGAAAAGAAATTGCGGCGGGTGTAACCGATACGGAGCAGAAAGTTGAACAAATCATTCTTGAAGTGACGGAGCAATGTAATTTCCGCTGCAAATACTGCGTCTACTCAGAGGATTTCTCAGGGAACCGTGATTTTGGGAATCGGCGGATGCCGACAGAAATTGCCTTTAAGGCAATTGATTGGGCGTTGGAAAACAGCGGCGCTAAACTGGCAATTACTTTCTACGGCGGCGAGCCGTTGCTCAACTTTAAGCTGATGAAAGCTGTGATTGAGAGGTCTCAGGCCAAGAGAGGGAACAAAGAGATTGTTTATAGCTTTACTTCCAATATGTCGCTCATGACACGCGAAATCGCCACCTATCTGGCTCAAGTTCCGAACTTATATATTATGGCCAGTATCGACGGCCCACGCACTGTCCACGACGCATATCGTGTGTACGCAAATGATGCCCCCACGTTTGAAGACAGCATTGGCGGTCTTCGAATTTTGGCGGATGCCTACGCAGGTTCCCATATGCCGGTTAATATAAACGCTGTGTTGACACCTCCATTTGGATTTGAAAAGTTGGAGCAGGTAAATGCATACTTCGAATCGCTGGACTGGCTTCCGGCAACCTGCCATGTAAATATTACTTATCCATCGTATGGAACTTGTCCTGGCTTGGATGAGTATTACGACAAAATCACCGGCAATCCCAAGTATGCTCTTCATGGTATGTGCAACCCCCTTATGATATGGCAACAGCGCAAGGCAGAAACCGACGGGCTTGACGCCTACAAAGCCAGAAACATATATTACCATTCGATCTTTGACGACTTGGTTAAAATCAACAATCGCATTATCGTTGATGAACCTACACTGCGCCGGGGATTAAATGGATGCTGCGTGCCAGGAAAGAAAAGACTGTATGTCACGGCAACCGGAGAATATAAAGCCTGCGAACGGATCGGCTCCAGCCCTTCGATTGGTAATGTGGACGAAGGTGTTGATCGAGAACTGATCGTGAAAAAGTATGTTGAGGAATTTGCGGCGCAGTCAAAAGACATCTGCGATAAGTGTTGGGCTTACAATCTGTGCAGGGTATGCTATGCAGGCGTTTGCAATGAAAACGGGTTGGATATGGGGCTGAAAAACGAGGCATGCCGCGCTTCAAGGTCAGTTGCACTAAATAATCTGGCTCTCTACCATGAACTGATGGAAGAAAATCCAGAAGCGCTCAACTGCTTAAAAGATGCAGTGATTGAGTAACTGCGGTACAATAGGCATTTTGCCTGTTTGTATAGATTCTAAGAGAGAGGAGGAGCTATTATGAGCGTCGTAGATCCCATCTTTGGTCGTACTGCAGTTAATGCGGCGAGCAGCTGCGGCTGCACTTGCACGCAAACTACCCCGACTGCGCCCAGCTTCAATAGCGTTTGGACTGGCCAGCGCGATTCTGGCGGTGGTTGCGCTTGCACCTGCAACACCACGATCGAGTACAACCTGTCCATCAACTACGATGGCGCCCACAACGCGGTTTCGTAATTCATCATTACATCGCGTCCAATCAACGGAAGGGGGGAAAGCTATCCGGCTTTCCCTCCTTCTGGTGTCAGAAAAATGATCGAGGAATGTATCCATGGAAAAAAGTACGTTATCTATTAAAGAGACGCTTTCCATCACATTTAGAACTCTAAAAATACTTTTTCATGCAGCTCCAGGGGGGATTGCTTTTTTAGGGATCCTTAGCACAATAGCGGGCGTATGCCCTTTTCTAACCCTGATACTGTCCAGAGCTTTTCTGGATAGCCTGGCAAGAGCGTGTGGCCAGCAGGCGTTTGAAATGGAAATCATCTGGCTTTTGTTTTCCCTTTTCTTAACAAACATGATGCTGTCTGTTGTGAATAACCTCAGTATCTTACTAAAAAGTGATGTGAGTGGTCGGATATCTTTATTGGTGAACGCACAGGTGTTAGAAAAATGTGTTCACTTGCCGATGAGTCAGTATGATAATGAAACAACTTATAATCGAATCCGCTTCACTTCAGAACAAACGTCGATCCGTTGTACAAACTTAATCAACACCTTTTTCTCGATCGTGCAATGCTTAATTTCTTTTGCGAGCGTGGTATGCGTACTTGTTTCATTTAATAGCATTATTGTAATTGCCAGTGTGGTGGCCAGCATTCCTCTTTTTTTCGTCAATAAGTATGTGAGCAGTTTTTGGTATAAGATATCGGTCGGACGGGTAGAAAAACAACGCTATTCCGATGTTCTCCGCGATCTCATGCTGCGCAATGACAATATAAAAGAATTAAAACTTTTTGGCTCTCTATCGTATTTGAAAAGCCGCATTTTGAATCAGCAAACAGATTTTTTTCGTGAAGATCAGATGAACCGCAAAAAATTTTGCAAAATTGATACGGCCCAAAAAGCCGCCAATGATTTCGTGATTTTGCTGCTTAAGCTTTGGATCATTATTTTGGGGATTAAGCAACGGGCTACGCTTGGTACGATCAACTTGTACACAAGCTCCTTGGATCAAATACAAAGCGCCATTTTCTCGTTTTGCACCCAATTGAATACTTTCTATGAGCAGGCACTTTATTTGGAATCACTGTTTGATTTATTTGATATGCAGACGGAAGACGAAAACTGCGGAACGCCATTGACGGAACCAATTCGCACGATAGAATTTCGGCACGTTTACTTTTCCTACCCTGCTACCAATGTATATGCCTTGAAGAATGTAAGCTTCGTCCTGGATGACCGGCACACTTATGCCCTTATCGGCCTAAACGGCAGTGGAAAGACAACCCTGCTAAAACTGTTAATGAAGTTATATAAGCCAACACTAGGAACCATATTGATCAACGGACAAGATATCGAAGAGATTGATACAGCCGGTTTGCGAAAAAGGATATCAGCAATATTTCAAGATTTTATTAAGTATCCGTTTACTGCGGAAGAAAATATAACGATCAGTGATTTGGAAAATGCCAACGATCTTCACCGTCTTTCAAAAGTGATTGATGATGCCGGGGCAGCAGAAGTGATCGATGGGTTACCACACCGCTTACAAACCCAACTCCAAAAGGGGTGGAATGGGGGAACAGAACTCTCACAAGGACAATGGCAAAAAATTGCAATTGCCCGGTGCCTTTTTAAGCAAAGTGATGTGTACCTGTTTGATGAACCTTTTTCGGCGTTAGATGCTATTTCAGAGCAGCACATTATTAAGCGGCTTAACTTGAAAACAAAAATGTCTATTACCATTTTTATAACACATCGATACTCCAGCCTTCGATTGGCGGATTTCATTCTGGTATTAAAAGATGGCGAATTAGTCGAATCCGGTTCCCATCAGGAACTGCAGAAAGCTGGGAAGTATTATTCAGAATTAATCAAAGCGCAGATCGAACCAATCGACCATTTGGCGCAATTGGATGAGACCTAAAAGCTGTTTTGGCAGAAAGGTATTCAGGTTTTTTTCAGGTTCCCTGTGCTACAGTGTAGGCAAGGAGGTGAAGGCGATGAAACGGCCAAAGGTCACTGGCCTGCGCCGGAGGGAGAGCTGGCAGGCACTGCCTTTTCTGCTGCCCAGCCTGTTGGGGCTGTGCCTGTTCTATCTGTTCCCACTGGCCGAAACGGTTCGGGCCAGCTTTATGGACCCGCTGCGCAGCCGGGCCGTCGGGTGGGGGAACTACCGGGCGCTCTTTCAAAATACTGCGTTCCGTCTGGCTGTCCGCAACACCTGCCGCTTTCTCTGCATCTGCATCCCGGCGCTGCTGGCCGTCAGCCTGCTCTGTGCGGTGCTGCTTGGCGCGGCAAAACGGCGGGCGGTCTTTTTCAAAAGCGTCCTCCTGCTCCCCTATGCGATTCCTGTTGCCAGCATCGTTGTGTTATGGAGGGCGCTTTTCTCCGGCAAGGGGCTGGTCAACGGCTTGCTGGTGGGGCTGGGGTGCCGGCCCGTGGACTTTATGGGCAGCAGCGCGGCCTTTTGGGTGCTGATTTTCACCTACCTTTGGCGAAACAACGGGTACGATATGCTGCTGTGGCTGGCGGGTCTGGAGACCATCCCCCGGCCCTTGTATGAAGCGGCAGCGGTGGATGGAGCCACCCCTTTTCAGACCTTTGTCTTTATCACGCTGCCCAATCTGCTGCCAACGGTGGTGCTGACCACCATACTGAGCCTGGTCAACTCCTTTAAGGTCTTTCGGGAGGCCTACTTGGTGGCAGGCAACTACCCGCAGGAAAGCATATATCTGCTGCAGCACCTCTTCAACAACTGGTTCCTGTCGCTGGACATCGGCAAGCTGTCTGCCGCCGCCGTGCTGCTGGCGCTGGGGCTTGGCTGCGTCGTGTATCTACTGTATCACTTTTGGGGTGGTGGGCAGGAATGAGAAAAAAGGAGCCTCTTTTGCCGGTGCTGATCCTTGGCCTGCTGGCCTTCACCGTCCTTTGGCCGCTGTGGTTTACCGTCGGCGGTGCGCTGATGGCGTCGGACGAATTGACAGCCGCCCTGGGGCCGGCCCTGTTGGACACAGCAGACGGCGGGTATGCGGTGTGGACGATCCTGCCTTCCTGGCCGACGCTCCAACCGCTGGCGGAGCTGCTGCTGGACACCCCGCAGTTTTTTTCGGCCTTCTGGAACACCTGCCTGCTGGCCTTTGCACAGATCGCCGGTCAGCTGGTGGTCGCCGCCCCCGCATCGTGGGCGTTTGCCAAGCTGCGCTTTGCGGGCAGGCGTTTCCTGCTGCTCGGGTACATTGCGCTGATGGTGCTGCCCTTTCAGGTACTGATGGTACCCAACTACCTGATCGCCACACGCCTTGGAATCTACGATACGCCGCTGTCCGTCATCCTGCCAGGGGTGTTTTCGGCGTTCCCGGTTTTTATCATGACCCGCAGCTTTCAGGATGTTCCCAATGAACTCCTCGAGGCGGCCAAGCTGGACGGCGCAACGGCCTGGCAGATCTTTTGGAAGATCGGCGTTCCGCTGGGATATGCCGGAATCTTTGCCGCCTTGGTGCTGAATTTTATCGAAGGGTGGAACGCGGTGGAGCAGCCGCTGCTCTTTCTGAAATCCCAATCCAACTGGCCGCTTTCCATGTATATGAACGATATTGTGACAGACAACCTGGGGATCGCCATGGCGGCCAGCCTGCTCTCGCTGATTCCGGCGATGCTGGTGTTCCTGTATGGGCAAACCTATCTGGAACTGGGCATCCAGGCCGGAGGCATCAAGGCATAAGGAAGGAGACATTTTCTGTGAAAATCGTCAGGGATTCTGCCGTTCGTCAGGAACCGGCGCAGCCGCAGGCCGTATCGCCGGAGGAAAACAGGTTTTCGATTCGCCCCCGGCAGATCGCGCTTTTCTTTTTGTGGATGCTGGCTTTTACGCTGCTTGCCCGCGGAACATCTGGCGCGCTGCTGCCAGAGGTGCAGCTCTCCACGCCGGCGCCCAATACCATCACCCAGAGCCTAACGGCGACAGGAACCATTCAGTGGGCGGCGGGCAGCCTGTTCTATCTGCCCGAAGGGCTGCTGGTGGAGGCGGTTTTTGTCTCGGAGGGGGAGGCTGTACAGGAAGGAGACAAAATAGCGGCCCTCCGCCGGGAGGATGTGGAACAGAAGCTGCGGAGCCTTCAGGCAGAACTTGCGCAGAAACAGACGGAATATGCCCGGCTTACCAAACCGGTGGCGGCGGACAGCTATGATCTGGAAAAAGCCCAGCAGGCCCTGCAGGCCGCCTACCAGGCAGCGGAGAACAGCGCGGCAGCCTGGGCGGAGAAAGAAGCGAACGCCGGCAGCGAACGGGATGCCCTGCAGCGCGAACTGAACGAACGGCAGGAAAAGGCCGCCCAATATGCCCGCGAGATCGCAGAGAAGCAGGCACAGCGGGAGTTGCTGCAGCAGGAAGAATCGCCGGACGAGGAAATCATCAGCCGGATCGAAGCGGAGCTGACGCAGCTTACGGCAGAGGAAACGCAAAACCGGGAGGCACTGGCCGAAGCGGAAGCCCGGCTCAACGAGGCGGACGCAGCGCTGGAAAGCGTCCAAAGCCAACGGGAAGAAGCGGCTCGCACGGCTGCGCAGGCCGCCGAACAGGCGGAGCAGGCCCGAAACGACGCCCGGCACGCCTACGAGAAAAGCGTGGAAGCCGCCGCCAATGCGGCCAGTGCCACGGTTCTGGCGGAACAGATCCGGGAAATGGAAAGTAGCGTGGAGACGCTGAAAAAATTGGACGAGCAGGAGGGCGTCTTCTGTGCGCCGCAGACGGGTACCGTGGAATCTCTGCAACTTATGCAGGGGCAGACCAGCGGCCAGGTGGGCGGGAGCATTTCCGACCCCGAAAGAGGGTATCAGATCCGATTTGCGCTGGAGGCCGAGGACGCGGTGCAGGATACCGCCGGCGTTACGGTGACGGTCATGCAGGGAGCAAAGTCCGAAAGCGTGAAAATCAATTCGTCCGTTTCTCAGCAGGATGGAGGCGTGGTGCTTTCCGCTGCGCTGACCGGGTCGGATTGGCAGGTGGGAAAAGCGGAACTCACAATCCGGCTTTCCGAGACGGAATATGACTGCTGCCTGCCGGTCAGCGCCCTTCACAGTGATAACGGCGGGGATTTCGTCTATTCGGTGGAGGAACGCAACACTATTTTGGGGCTGCAAAACATCGTGCGCAAGGTTTATGTGGAGGTCGTGGAGCGCAACAACGAGCTGGCGGCCCTGCGGAATTATACGACCGGTGCGCCGGTGGTGGCCGCCACAACGAAGAGCTTGCAGGAGGGCGCACGTGTGCGTACAGCGGGATGAAGATTCGAAAGGCGGTGCTGCTTTTGGCATGCGCGGTTTCCTGGGGGATCGCTGTTTGGTTTGCGGGGAGGCTGTGGGCAGCCTATCCGCTGGTTTCGGTGCGCTCCGACGTGCCGGTCACGGGGCGGCAGCTGGAAGCGCTGCGGTCTGCTTTGCGGCAGGAGGATGGGGCGAGCGCGCTTGTTCCCGCTTTTTGGAGCCAGGCAGAGGGATCGGCGGAAAGCCGCTGGGAAACCTGCGGGATCACTGCCATTCTATATTGCGGCGAGTATGACGCGGTGTATCCTGCCGTGCTTCTGGAGGGGCGGTTCCCCGCTGCGCAGGAGAATGGCAAATGCGCGGTCTCAACCGCTGCCGCGTGGCAGCTCTGGGGCAGCGAGGACGTGCTGGGGCAGGAATTGGAGATAGAAGGAGACATCTACCGCGTGTGCGGGCTCTTTCGCAGCAGCGCCAGCCTGGCCCTGTGCGGGGAAAGCCTTGACCATGGCTTTTCCAACATCGAGTTTTGGGGCGGCTACGCTGCGCCGCCGGTGGAGACGGTGCAGCAGCTTTTGCGTGCGGCGGGGATCGCACAGCAGGTGACCCTCTATTTCCCTTTCCCCTGGATGGCCGCCCTGACGGCCTATGCCCTCTGCCCGGCGGGGCTGGTGCTGCTGGCCGCCGCCCGCACCCTGGGCGGTGGAAACGGGAATGCCCGCCTGGCACAGGGACTCAATGTCCCGCTGGATGGGCCGGCGGG
>ENA-OPRV01001731-OPRV01001731.1-human-gut-metagenome-genome-assembly--contig:-NODE-1731-length-10720-cov-6.273793_pt1 | contig 10720 bp, 5 predicted proteins | sample MGYA00241896_ERZ501886 | MGnify/ENA primary metagenome ERZ501886 (study PRJEB25962, sample SAMEA2042452) | human gut metagenome | biome: human gut; feature: human-associated habitat; material: faeces... | reverse complement strand
CGGATGTCGGTGCCGGAGACTTTGATGGAGCCGCCGTTGACATCATAGAACCGCATGAGCAGATTGATGAGGGTGGTCTTGCCGCAGCCGGTGGGGCCGACGATGGCGATGCGCTGGCCGGGCTTGACGTCCAGAGACAGGCCCTCGATGAGCGGGCGGTCGGGCAGATAGCGGAAAGAGACGTCCTCGATCTGGACGTGGCCGTCCGGCACGAGCTTTGCGGCGTTCTCCGCTTCGGGGGTCTGGTCTTCAGCGTCCAGCAGCTCGAACACGCGGGCTGCGCAGGCCAGAGCGTTCTGCAGCTCGGTCACGACGCCGGAAATTTCGTTGAAGGGCTTGGTGTACTGGTTGGCGTAGTTCAGGAAGATGCTCAGCTGGCCGATGGTGATGCCTCCAGCTACGGCATAGATTGCGCCCACGAGGCCGACGCCTGCGTAGACGATATTGTTGACGAAGCGGGTGGCGGGGTTGGTCATGCTGGAGAAGAAGATGGCCTTCAGGCTCACGTTCTGCAGTCGGCCATTCACCTCGTCAAAAGCCTCGAGGCTCTGGGCCTCGTGGCCGAAGGCCTGCACGACCTTCTGACCCTCTATCATCTCGTTGACAAGGGCAGTCTGCTCGCCGCGCACGGTGCTCTGGCTCTGGAAATACTTGTAGCTGCGCTTTGCGAGAAAGCTGGCCACCACAAGGCTCAGCGGGGTGATGCAGACCACCACCAGCGTGATAGGGACGTTCTGCTGCAGCATGAAGAGCAGGGTGCCGAGGATGGTCAGCACACCCGAGAACAGCTGGGTGAAGCCCATCAGCAGGCCGTCCGCGAAGGTATCCACATCGGCCACCATCCGGCTCACGATGTCGCCGGAAGGATGGCTGTCGAGGTAAGAGAGGGGAAGGGTCTGGATCTTCCGCATGGCGGCGTTGCGCAGGTCACGGCTGACTGCGAAGGTGATGTGGTTGTTGCAGACGCTCAGCAGCCACTGCGCAAAGGCGGCGACAACCGCCACCACGATGATCTCGTAGATGATGCGCAGCACGCCCGCGAAGTCCACGGCACCTTTGCCCAGCATCATGTCGATGGCACTGCCGCAGAGGATGGGGATATACAGCTGGGCCGCCACGCTCACAGCGGCCACAATGAGGCTGCACACCACGAAGAAGCCGTAGGGCTTGATTTTCTGCAGCACCCGGGTCATGGTGGCCTTCTGCTGTTCAGGGGTCAGCTTGCTTTTTGCTTTTGCACTCATTTCTGCGCATCCCCTTTCTTGAACTGGCTCTCGTAAATTTCCTTGTAGACCGGGCAGCTTTCCAGCAGCTCGGCGTGACGGCCAAGGCCCACCATGCGGCCATCGTCCAGCACGATGATCTGGTCGGCGTGCTGCAGGCTGGCGGCGCGCTGGCTGACGATGAAGACGGTCAGATCGCCCGGCAGAGCAGCCAGAGCCTTGCGCAGGGCCGCGTCGGTGGCGTAGTCCAGTGCGCTGGCACTGTCGTCGAGGATGAGGATGTCCGGTTTGCCTACGAGGGCGCGGGCGATGGTCAGACGCTGTTTCTGACCGCCGGAGAGGTTGCGTCCGCCCTGCTCCACCGGCTCGTCGAGGCCAAGGGGCTTGGCTTTCACGAACTCCGCAGCCTGTGCCGTTTCCAGCGCAGCCCAGAGGTCGGCGTCGGAGGCATTCTGGCTGCCCCAGAGCAGGTTGGAGCGGATGGTGCCGCCGAAGAGCTGGGCCTTCTGCATGACCACAGCCACCTTGCCGCGCAGGTCGGCGCGGGGGTACTGCCGGACCGGTCGGCCCATGATCTCCATACTGCCCTCAGTGGCGTCGTAGAAGCGGGGGATGAGGCTGATGAGGCTGGATTTTCCGCTGCCGGTGCCGCCGATGACGCCGATGGTCTGGCCGCGCTTGGCGGTGAAATTGATGTCGGAGAGGCTGGGTGCGCCTGCGCCCTTGTAGGTCAGGCTCACATGGTCGAAACGGACGGCGTCGCCGGCCTTTTCCGCCGGAACATTGCCGGTGAGCTCAGCCGGGAACTCCATGCCGGGCTTTGTGTCCAGAACCGCCTGCACACGGCCTGCACAGGCCAGAGCCTTGCTCACCTGAACGATGAGGTTGGCCAGCTTGACCAGCTCGACCAGGATCTGGTTCATGTAGTTAACCAGCGCGATGACGTCGCCGGAGGCCATGCCGCCGATGTTTATCTCGATGCTGCCTACATACAGCAGCGCCACGATGGCAAGGTTGATGATAACGTAGGTCAGCGGGTTCATCAGGGCGGAGATGTGGCCCACGTGGAGCTGCATTTGGGTCAGCAGTTCATTGGCGTCCTCGAAGCGGTCCACCTCGCTCCTTTCCTTGTCGAAGGCGCGGACGACGCGCACGCCGGTCAGGTTTTCGCGGGTGAGGCCCAGAACCCGGTCGAGGCGGGTCTGCACCGACTTATAAAGCGGACGGGTGATGACCATGACGCCGAAGACGACGACGCTCAGCAGCGGGATAGCCACCACGAAGATGAGGGCGGCACGGAAGTTGACCGTAAAGGCCATGATCATGGCGCCAATCACCACGAAGGGGCTGCGCAGGAACAGGCGGAGGAAGAGGTTCAATCCGCTCTGCACCTGATTGACGTCGCTGGTCATCCGGGTGATGAGGGTGCTGGTGCCCATGGTGTCCATCTCGGAAAAGCTCAGCGTCTGGATGTGCTCAAACAGCGCATGACGCAGGCCGGTGGAGTAACCCACGGCGGCTTTGGCCGAGAAGTATTGGGCCGTCAGGCTGCACGCGAGGCCGACGATGGCCAGAAGCAGCAGGATGCCGCACCGCACGAGGATGTAGTGGAAATCGTGGGCCGCGATACCCACGTTGACGATGTCGGCCATCACAAGCGGCACGAACAGGTCAAACGTAGCTTCCAGCATCTTGAAAAGCGGTGCAAGCACGCTCTCGCGCTTGTAATCGCTGAGATAGCGAAGCATTTTGTTCAAGGCTCGATACTCCCTTTCTTTCATACATTTAGTCGAGACGCTCCTTATTATAACGCACTCCCAACAGGAATGCTATGTTTTTTGCCAAAGAAAACCGGCTCTGGATGCAGATTTCGGCTCCGGAGATTGAGAAAACCGGAAAATCCTGCTATACTGGAAAGGAATCTCAACGGAAAGAATGGTGGATGCAATGGCAAAAGATGGTGCGGCACGGCTGCGGCTGCGCCCGGTGGGCGCGGCAGACCGCAAAAAGCTGCCGGAATACGGGCCGCTGGGTACGGGCTGTCCGGCGATAGAGCGGGCTGTGGCAGCGCTCTATAAGGGCCAGAACGAGGAGAGCTTCTGGGCACTGATGAACGCCATCAACTATGCCCTCGAGCTGGACACTAGGGTCCTGGTGCCGCTGGAAGCTGCGTCCGACCAGCCGGACGGGGCCGCCCCGTGGGCGGAGCATCCTGTCCCGGCGGAGAAAGCGAAAGACCTGCAGCCCTGGACCCTGCGTACCCAGAAGGGCCGGTGTTACCTGCCGGTGTTCACCTCAGTGAAGATGGCAGAGGCCGATAAAGGCACGGCCAGCCGCCCCATGGCGGAACGGCTTCTGGCTTCCGCCATGCAGATGGCGCTGGACTCGGACAGCATCGACGGCGTGGTCATCGACCCGTGGACCAGCTCTGCCACGCTGGACTGCTCGCTTTTGAACGGTCTGCTCCACGCCAGCCACGACACCGATGAGCCGGGCGAAGCAGAGCTGCGGGCCGGCAACCGTGCCATGGCCGAGGAACGCTGGGACGATGCGATGCATTATTATCAGCTCTCTGCCGAAGAGGGCTGCGCCGAGGGCCTTGCCATGATGGGCGAGATGCTCTACGAGGGCCGGGGTTGCCGCAAGAGCCCTGCACAGGCCCGCAAGTTCTGGAAAAAAGCTGCCGACGCCGGCGATGTGGCCGCATGGGTGGCGCTGGGCGACGATGCCATGGTGCAGGGAAAAGGGGCCGGTGCGGCTCTGCGGGCCTACCGCAAGGCTCAGAAACTCTGCGCCGCCACCCCCGACATCGCCTATATGCCGCAGGTCTGCCTGCGGGTGGCCCAGTATGAGACCCAGTATATCTCCCGCAAAAAGGCGCTGGCTCAGCTGGCTGAGGCGAAGCAGGGCTTCCTCGTCCGCAAAGAAGAGGGGGACGAGACGGCCCAGAGCTGGCTGGACGAGACGGAGGCCGTCATCCGCCAGCTGCTCGAGAGAGAATGAGCGGAAACACAAAATCTTTACAAATGCTCTAAGAAATCGTCATACGGAACCGATATGATATTGAAGGAAAAATATGCGCGTCGCAAAAACAGAGAGGACGACCAGAATGAGCAAAGTGATCGGTATTGACCTTGGCACCACGAACAGCTGCGTGGCAGTGGTGGAGGGCGGCAAGCCCGTCGTCATCACCAACGCAGAGGGAGAGCGCACCACCCCCAGCGTGGTGGCGTTCACCAAAGACGGCGAGCGTCTGGTGGGCGGCGCGGCAAAGCGCCAGCTTGCCACCAACTCCGGCCGGACGGTGTCCAGCATCAAGCGGCATATGGGCAGCGACTACCGCGTCCACATCGACGGCAAAGACCTGACTCCGCAGGAGATCAGCGCCATGATACTGACCAAGATACGCCGCGACGCCGAGAGCTACTTGGGTGAGCCGGTGACGGAGGCCGTCATCACCGTCCCCGCTTACTTTGACGACAGCCAGCGCAAGGCCACCCAGGATGCGGGCCGCATCGCAGGCCTGAACGTCCTGCGCATCATCAATGAGCCTACCGCCGCCGCTGTGGCCTACGGCCTTGACAACGAAGCGCCCCAGAAGATCCTGGTCTACGACCTCGGCGGCGGCACCTTCGACGTCTCCATCATCGAGATCGAAGACGGCACCTTTACGGTGCTGGCCACCGGCGGCGATACCCGCCTCGGCGGCGACGACTTCGACCAGCGCATCGTGGAATACGCCGTGGCAGAGTTCAAGAAATCGGACCGCATCGACCTCTCCCGCGACCCCGCCGCCATGGGACGCCTGAAAGAAGAGGCCGAAAAGGCCAAGAAAGAGCTGTCCAGCGCCCTCTCGGCCCAGCTCAATCTGCCCTTCATCGCTGTGGGCAAGGACGGCCCCCACCACCTGGATCTGACCATCTCCCGCCCCCAGTTCGAGATGATGACCGGCGACCTGCTGGCACGGACGGTGGCCCCGGTGCAGAACGCACTGCGGGATGCCGGCATCTCGGCTTCGCAGCTGGGCAAAGTCCTTCTCGTCGGCGGCAGCACCCGGATGCCTGCCGTCGAGCGTCAGGTGAAGGAACTGCTGGGCTGTGAACCGAGCCACAGCCTCAACCCCGACGAATGCGTGGCGATGGGGGCCGCTGTGCAGGGCGGTCTGTTACAGGGCGGCGGCAAGCTGGCTGGCGCTTCTGGTGCAGCGGCGCAGGGCCTTGTGCTGATGGACGTCACCCCGCTGACCCTCTCGATCGAGACACTGGGCGGCGTGGCGACCCCCCTCATCACCCGCAACAGCATGATCCCCACCCGCAAGAGCCAGATATTCACCACGGCCCGCCCCATGCAGACCAGTGTGGAGATCAACGTCCTGCAGGGTGAGCGGCATTTCGCCCGCGACAATAAGAGCCTCGGCAAGTTCAAGCTGAACGGCATCCGGGCCAGCTTCTCGTCCAAGCCCCAAATCGAAGTCACCTTTGATATTGACGTCAACGGCGTCGTGAAAGTCTCGGCCAAAGACCTCGGCACCGGCCGGGAGCAGAACATCACCATCACCGGCAGCACGAACCTCTCGGAGAATGAGATCCAGCGCGCCATGGCCGACGCGGCCGCCTACGAGGCCGAGGACAGCCGCCGCAAAGAGCGGCTTGACCTCCACAATCAGGCCGAGGTGCTGGCTTATAAAGTGGACGAGGCCCTCTCCAAGTGCAAGAAGGAGCTGGACAAGGAGGAGAAGAACCGCATCAAAGCCGATGTGGCAAACCTCCGCCGCTGCCTGCGGAAAGATAAACCCGAAAAGATGAACGAGACAGAAGAAGCGAACCTCCGTCAGGCCAAGAGCCAGCTCGAAGCATCCGCAAACCACCTGATGGTGCTCTATGCATCGGAGCAGAGCGAGAACGGCTCGGACGGGACCATTTGATAAACAGTAAGACCCCCGCTGTGTTTGCAGCGGGGGTCTTTTGCGTCTGAGGGAAAAAGTATCTATGGAAAATGAAGAGGAGAGAGGGAAAAGCTTATCGGCCAACGATGAGGTCGCGGCGGCTGCGGAAGCCCACGGTGAGATGAGCGCTGCTGCCGAGGTGGCGCAGAGTGACCCGGGTGCCGGGCTTCTGGTCCTGGCACAGCAGAGTCAGGTTCAGGGTGGTGGAAGTCTTGTCAGTCTTGAGCACCAGTGTGCTTACGCCCTGATTCATCAGGGTCTGCATGTCGAGGATGGTGGTGCGGAAGGTGGCGTTGTCATCGGGGGCGTCCAGCGTCAGCACGCGGCCTTCCTGACGGGCGGTGTAGAGCACCTGCTTGCCCAGCAGGCCCTTGACGGTATAGCGGGCTTCGCTCTTCTCCACCGGCGTGTCAGAGGGCAGGGGGGTCTCGTCGGAGATCATCATCACGTTGCCCTGAATGGGGTTCTCCACCGGGGAAGCGTAGCCGCCGTAGTTGGGGTCTACCTCCCCCACCGGAACGTCAGAGTGGAGAGCAATGTCACCCTGAACCATGACCTCGGACGACTGAGGGGGCAGATAACCGGCAACGGTCGAGTCCTCGGCGTCGGCGGCAAAGGCACCCACGCTCATGGCGGCGGTCATGGTCAGCAGTGCGGCAGCAGCGGCAGCGCGGCGGGCAGTGTTCTTGTTCAGCAGTCTCATAGTAGTATCCTCCTGTAGGGGACAAGTCCCCGAATTTCTGTTTTATTCGCGGTACAGCGTATCAGAAAACCGCCGTATCTGTAATGAATACGGATACGGCGGCTGGATTATTGCAGAGATCCTATTTTAATTTTCGCTGGAATCTTTTTCCTCAAGGATAGCCATGAACTCGTCGCCGGTGATGGTCTCCTTTTCATAAAGGTACTTCGCCAGCTCGTCGAGCTTTGCACGGTTGTCGGTGAGGATTTTGATGGCCTTTTCGTGCTGGGCCTTTACCAGCTCCACGACCCGCTGGTCGATCTCGCGCTGGGTCTGCGCCGAGCAGGCCAGCGAGGTGTCGCCGCCCAGATACTGGTTGTTCACCGTCTCCAGGGCCACCATGTCGAACTCTTTGCTCATGCCGTAACGGGTGAGCATGGCGCGGGCAAGCTTGGTGGCCTGCTCGATGTCGTTGGACGCGCCGGTGGTGATGGAGCCGAACACCACTTCCTCGGCAGCGCGTCCGCCGGTGAGGGTGGCGATCTTATTTTCCAGCTCTTCCTTGGTCATCAGGTAGTGGTTGCCCTCTTCGACCTGCATGGTGTAGCCCAGTGCGCCCGAGGTGCGGGGGATGATGGTGATCTTCTGCACGGGTGCGGAGTGATTCTGAAGCGCCGCCACCAGTGCGTGGCCGATCTCATGATAGGCCACGATGCACTTTTCCTTGTCGGTGAGGATGGAGTTCTTCTTCTGGTAGCCTGCAATGACCACCTCGATGCTCTCCTCGAGGTCTGCTTCCGTGACCGACTTGCGGCCGGCGCGCACAGCCCGCAGGGCGGCTTCGTTGACGATGTTGGCCAGCTCTGCGCCGGAGGCACCGGAGGCCATCCGGGCCACGGTGTTGAAGTCGATGCCGGGGGCAAGAGCGACTTTCTTGGCGTGGACCTTCAGGATCTCTTCGCGGCCCTTGAGGTCGGGCAGTTCCACAGGAACACGGCGGTCAAAGCGGCCGGGACGGGTCAGAGCCGGGTCAAGGGAATCCGGACGGTTGGTGGCCGCGAGGATGATGACGCCGCTGTTGCCCTCGAAGCCGTCCATCTCGGTGAGCAGCTGGTTCAGGGTCTGCTCACGCTCGTCGTTGCCGCCCAGCTGGCCGCTGTTGCGCTTCTGGCCAATGGCGTCTATCTCGTCGATGAACACGATGCAGGGGGCTTTTTCCTTGGCCTGCTTGAAGAGGTCACGGACTTTGGACGCGCCCATGCCCACGAACATCTCCACAAACTCCGAGCCGGAGATGGAGAAGAACGGCACGTTGGATTCGCCCGCCACAGCCTTTGCCAGCATGGTCTTGCCGGTACCCGGAGGGCCGACGAGCAGGATGCCCTTGGGCATCGAGGCACCGATCTCTTCGTATTTCTTGGGGTCGTGCAGATAATCGACGATCTCCTGTAAGTTCTCTTTGGCCTCATCTTCGCCGGCCACATCCGCAAAGCGGATGCCGTGGGTGGACTGGACGTAGACCTTGGCGTTGGACTTACCCACGCCGCCGAACATCATTGAGTTCGCGCCGCCGGCCTTTTCCATGAGCTTTTTGTTCATGAAATTGCCCAGCCAGACGAAGAGGACGATGGGCAGCACAAAGCTCAGCAGAAAGCTCAGCAGCGGCGAAGCCTGCTCGACGATCTCGCTGGAAAACTGTGCGCCTGCGTCGTAGAGGCGCTGGGTCAGGTCAGGGTCGTTCATCAGGCCGGTCTTGTAAATTTGCTTTTCGTCTTTATCAGTAAAGATGATTTGGTTCGATTCCACATCCACCCGGCCGATGTCTTTGTCCTCGGTCATAGACATGAAGGTGCCGTAGTCCACTTCTTTTACCTGCCGTTCGCTCATCCACGGCACGAGCACGAAGTTGAGCAGCATCAGCACCAGTAATACAATGGCGTAGTAAATAGCCAATGGCTTTTTGGGGGTCTTGACTTCTTTCATGGGGGTCCCTCCTTACGTTGCAAACAGCATACCACGACGCCATTTCAGAAACCAGCGTTTCGAGGCGAACTTTGCAAAAACTTCGCAGATTCTTAACAAAGCAAAGAATCCACCCGCAAATTTTGAAAATTTATGCTGCTATTTATGTGAAATCGTTTCATTTTCAATGTGAGTCAAACTGCTTGACAGTGGCGGCGGCTTTTGCTAAAATGAAACCACTTTGAACAAAGCGCAAATGCGTTGACGGGGAAAAAACGATTTTCTTCTGCGTACAGAGAGCCGCCGGATGGTGCAAGGCGGTGCAGAGGGTCTCGGTTACTGGCCCCTGAGCGGCAGGACTGAAGCAGACAGTAGGTCCTGACGGAAGCCCACCGTTATAAGGGCAGCGATTCGCCTCAAAAAGCCGATCGTGCAGAGCGGCTGTGCTTATGGCACAGCAAAGAGAGTGGTACCACGGGTGCCCTGTAACAGAAATTACAGGCTCTCGTCTCTCAGGGGATTTCGTCCTTTGAGAGACGGGAGCCTTTTCGTTTGATAAAAGGAGTCAACCTCTCAGTCAGCGCTGACGCGCTGCCGTAACCCGGCCCTGTCGAGCGAATGCGAGACCGAGAGGTTGACACAGCAAAAATGGAGGACAAGAATTATGATGGACGCTACCAAGTACGCACCGGGATATTACCCGGTCCCCGCCGGCTATGACAGCTGGGTCAAGAAAGACCACATCGAGAAAGCTCCCACCTGGTGCAGCGTGGACCTGCGCGACGGCAATCAGGCCCTTATCGTCCCCATGAGCCTCGAGGAAAAGCTGGAATTCTTCCAGATGCTGGTCAAAATTGGCTTCAAGGAGATCGAAGTCGGCTTCCCGGCCGCCAGCGAGACGGAGTACGAGTTCCTCCGCACCCTCATCGAGAAGAACATGATCCCCGACGATGTCACCGTGCAGGTGCTGACCCAGTGCCGCGACCACATCATCCGCCGCACCTTCGAGGCTGTCAAGGGCGCACCTCGTGCGGTCGTCCACTTCTATAACTCCACCTCCGTCGCCCAGCGCGAGCAGGTGTTCCACAAGTCTAAGGAGGAGATCAAGCAGATCGCCATGGACGGCGCAAAGCTGGTCAAGCAGCTGAGCGAGGAGTATGAGGGCAACTTCCTCTTCGAGTACAGCCCCGAGAGCTTCACCGGCACCGAGGTGGACTACGCCGTTGAGGTCTGCAACGCGGTCCTGGACATCATGCAGCCCACCCCCGACCGCCCCATGATCATCAACCTGCCGGTCACGGTCGAGATGAGTATGCCCCACGTTTACGCAAACCAGATCGAGTATTGCGACAAGCACCTCAAGTACCGCGACAGCGTCATCATCTCCACCCACCCGCATAATGACCGCGGCACCGGCGTCGCCTGTGCAGAGCTGGCCGTTCTGGCAGGCGCTCAGCGGGTGGAGTGCTGCCTCTTCGGCAACGGCGAGCGCACCGGCAACGTGGACGCTGTGACTCTCGCCATGAATATGTACAGCCACGGCGTAGACCCGAAGCTGGACTTCTCCGATATGCCCGCCATCTGCGCCACCTATGAGCGGGTCACCCGGATGCACATCTACGAGCGCACCCCCTACGCCGGCCAGCTGGTGTTCGCCGCCTTCTCGGGCAGCCATCAGGACGCCATTGCAAAGGGCATGGCCTACCGCAAAGAGAAGGGCGACCACCGCTGGACCTGCCCCTATATCCCGGTGGACCCCCACGACATCGGCCGCACCTACGACGCCGACGTCATCCGCATCAACAGCCAGAGCGGTAAGGGCGGCATCGGCTTTGTGCTGGAACAGAACTACGGCTACAACCTGCCCCCCAAGATGCGCGAAGCTCTGGGTTACAAGGTCAAGAGCGT
>ENA-OPRV01001724-OPRV01001724.1-human-gut-metagenome-genome-assembly--contig:-NODE-1724-length-10737-cov-2.718779_pt1 | contig 10737 bp, 10 predicted proteins | sample MGYA00241896_ERZ501886 | MGnify/ENA primary metagenome ERZ501886 (study PRJEB25962, sample SAMEA2042452) | human gut metagenome | biome: human gut; feature: human-associated habitat; material: faeces... | reverse complement strand
CGATGGTCGGATGTCCTGGCAGACTCCCCGTCGTCATGGTTTGCTCCACCCTGTGTTCCGCGGGTTTTTCGGTTTCCGACGGGACACAGGGTCTTCTTTTTTCCGTTTTCAGTTATGGAGTGCCGGACGTCGGAATCGAACCGACGGACGGGTTCTCGGTTGCAGAGAGAAGGGAGCAAGGAGAAGGGAAAGATCCCGTCCAACCGTTTCCGGCATTGTGGCCGTTCCGCAGAGTCTGCTTTTTCCGGAGCGGCCAAGTGTTCAGTTTTCGTCACGCGGCGGGCAGGAGCCTGCCCATGAGGGTTCTTTCGCGCTCGGCGACCAGAAGATCCATCAAGTCCTCGGACGTTTCGTATGACTCCGATGCATGGATGTCGTGGTCGGACAGCGATTCGAGCTCGCCTTGACGGAGCGCGGCCACCGCGCATCCGGGACAGAGATCGATGAATCGTCGGCCGTCGAAGTATTCGCGCCAGCCTTTCCGCGCGAGATGGCTTCGGAATTCGTCGGTCGTTTCGGCGGCGGCGCCGTAGAACGTGGCCCAGACGGTCTCATGGCAACGGTCGCAGACTTCGAGAAAGTCGGAACGTCCGCTCGACATCAGGTACTTGGAATCGAAAATAACTCCAGCCATTTCAACCTCCGAATCCACTGAATATGACGAAAACCATGGAATAAAGCATCAGAAGAAATCCTTTCTACTTAGCTGAGCCAGAGTCCAGAGGCTGAAAACCTAAGATGAAATCCGCGGTCAGCCCTTTTTCCTTGAAGAAGATGTAATCATTGCGATTCCAATCAAGTTGACCAGACTCTTTTTGGGAAAGGGTCGCTGGAGAAATGCCCATTTCCGCAGCAAGGTCTTTTTGCAGAATGCCATGTTCCTCTCTCCATTTCTTTACTGGGGACGGACTGTTCACCAGACACCTCTTTCTAAAAACCAAATCACTTTCTGTTTTCCAAATCTAATCTTATGATAAGACCTTATTTTGGAAAATGCAAATCGCGTGTTATGATTCAAATATCTAAATCGTCTGAGGAGTATCGAAATGAGAAAAGAAAACGATCGTAGAGATCGGGCAGAGCAAATGTCCTCGATTATTAGACAGAATTTGAAGCGCGCAATTCTTCAACAAGGTGTTTCACAGCAGGACGTTGCGCATGAGGCAGGAATGAATCCGGCATCATTTTCGCAAATGTTGAATGGAAATAAGAGACTGATGTTCGAGGATCTGTATGCGGTCTGCGATGTGCTGGGTCTATCTGTTGCGGATCTGATGGACGCAACGGTACTTCAGAATGAGATGCAGCAGAAGGTGGAAGCTCTGCTCAGGCAGGCAAATCAGCTGACGGATCAAGCCGATAATCTGAAAAGGCAGGCGGGTGAACTTCAGCAACTCGGAAACATCCACGAAGACTCCGATTCCAGACAAGGTGCTCTTGTAGGTGCCAGCTCCCCTCGTTATCTCGTGAGCCCTTACAATGCCGATGGAAGTCTTAGGCTCGACAACAAAGGTGTCGTTCTGGGTGCATTTTCTGGACGAAACGGGAAAAAGAGTCCCGAACATATGGAAAAATCAGAGACTATGACTACCATCATCATGCGCACCTCCGAAGGTGACATGCGCGTGATGTTTCTTCTCTGGGATGCGACGTCCGGAAACAAATCACTGAAGATCGTTGAGATTCCAATCAAAACCGCTCCAAGGGCACTGAACAATCCCGATTTTCCCGAAAAATAGAATCCCCGAGGGCGCAGAGTGGCACCTTATCCAAGAATCTCCGGCGTAGGCAATTACTCTTTCTTCTAATGGTTTTCAGGAAATAGAGAAAGACAAAATGACCGATGGCCAATGGAGACAGGAAAAGACGGAAATGGGGATGCGTCGTCGCCTGCAAGGACGCGGACGGAAGCATCGTCTCCTGGCAGGCCCGATACCAGAGTCCCGTCAATCCCAGGCAAAGATCTACCGCCGATTCGGTTTGGAATTCCAGGCCGAGGCGTACCGCTGGCTTGACGAGGAGCACGCGCTCGTCATCGACCATAAAAAAGGGATCCGCAAGTGGACGCACCCGTCGGCAAGGACGATGCAAGGCAAGGTCCTGTTCTCCTCATACGCGACGAGGTACGTCGCCGACCTGCGGAAGAGGGACGGCTCGGAGCTGAGCGGCAGAAGCAAGCGGATCCAGAAGGCGGCATTGGACAAACTCATCCCCTGGTTCGGCGGGACTCCCATGCGCGACATCACGGAGGAATTCGTCAATGAATGGTACGCGAGGGCGTGCGACGAGGTGCGTCCCTCCGCGCTTGAGCACGCGGTCTGGCTGCTCAAGCGCGTGATGAGGGCCGCGACCGGGCGGCAGCCGGACGGAGGTCCGCCGCTGTTGTCCTCGAATCCATGCAATCTCGTCATGAGGAAGAGACAGTCCAAAAGACGCGATCAGGCGCCGATGACCAAACAGGAGATCGACGCGCTGGTCGAGGGCTTTCCGGAATACGACCGCCTGTCGGTCCATCTCGCGCTCCTGGTGGGAGGGCTGCGCATCGGAGAGGTCTGCGGACTGCAACTCAGGGACATCGACCTGGAGAACCTGCAACTCCACGTCCGCCACTCCGTCAACCGCGGCCCCGACGACAGGGGCAAATACCAATTATGCGAGCCCAAGACCAAAAGCAGCAAAAGGGTCGTGCCCATCCCGAAACCACTCGTCCCGCTCATCGAGGCCCATATCAGCCGGTTCTGCAAGGACCGCAAGCCCGACACCATGCTGTTTCACTCGCCTATGCTGGACGATTGGCTGCTCCCGCCCACGACCATCGAACGGACATTCCGCATGGCCCGCGAAAAGATCGGACGCCCCGACATCACCTTCCACTCGTTGCGCGCCACGCACGCCACCATGCTCGTCCTCGAGGGCGGGACCATGCGCGAGACGATGGACGACCTCGGACACACCAGCCTCACCGTCGCGGTGGACAGCTACCAACGGGTCGTCAGAGAACACCACCGCGACACCGTGGAACTCCTCGCCTACCGGTACATGCCATCGAACGATCCGACCGTAATCCGCACGGTCATCGATCAGAAGGAACGCCAGATCGACAAGCTCCGGGACGAAGTGGAAAGACTCAGGAAGATCCTGCTGGAACGGGATACCGGAATACCGACGGACCCGGACACCGTTTTACCGAAAAACCAAAACCGGTAAAGACCGGCATCAAACGGAACAGCCTCACACGTCTAAGTGTTGCAACAAGTACAGCGGCAACGCTTAAACGCGTGAGGCAGCCACGGTCGAAGCGCGAGGCAATGCCTTCAACCGACTGGATACCGCGATACCGGAACCGGTAAATACCGAAAAACCGAGATAACGGAACCAGTTTTCAGCCCTCGGAATCCATTACCGTACGACCCTTGCCGAAGAGATGGTCGACGGTATTAGTGTTGTGCATGAGGTAGTTTTAGGATCAGACACATTACGGACAAGATAATGAGTGGAATAAAAGAAACCTTTGGTTTAATTTCTGAAGCCATCAGCACTATGGCGGAAAGCGGCAGCGACTGGCCCTACACTTTGGCAGGAGCCCTTCTCCTTCTGACTGTTGTTGCGCACTGTGCCATTAAGATATCAACTTGGATTGGAGACAACGCATATTCAAGACAGCAGAAGCGTCTTTCAAGACTGTCATCTCTTCGCGAGGCAAAAAAGAGTCATCCTGATGTGCTTCTTGAAGCTGAAATCGACGCAGAGAAAGCAAAAGTGAACAGATACGATGCATGGTGCCGTTGGCGCCAGGAAAAAGCACAAAAACATCGGAATGAACTAATCGAGAATAAAACGTCTCGAAGAAGAGACAGCTTCTTTTTTACTCTTTTTTCTCTTCTGCTCCTTCTTATCCTATGGGCAATACCCTTCTTGCTCAAATGCTCGGGATTGCTTTCCCCTGAGGATGGCAGCGCTTTAAGCAATATTAAAGAGGAAAATTTACCAAGTGTGGTTTTCCTCTTAGCCTTTCTTGTCCTGCCGACAATCTGGATTCCTGTATATATCGTTGCTTACCGTTTATACCGGGCCATCAGAGAAGCAAATAACCCAATATCGATATGGGGGTTTTCCTGGATGTCGGCATCCATGTTGTTCTCGGCGATGATTGCAGTGTCAATTGAGACAGCCACGAAATATACGGCCAAACTTTTAGCCAGGGAGCTAATGCTAGTGGCAATCGCTGCCCTATTTGTTCCTCTAAGCTTTGCCGCGGGATATGTCATCGATTACATAATCGATAGATGGAGATTCGCTAATCGTCCGAACTTGGAAGATCATTATCATGATTCATTATCTTCTCGCCGGAATCGCTACATATTGGCCATCTTTAATTTTGTATTCTGTCTGTGCCTTTCCATCTTATTTGAAGTGTTTTATTTCGAATCGACTATAAATAATATCTACGTATTAGTAGTGTTTGTTGTTGTAATAAGCCTTGCGGCTTTCCTCTCAATCGTAGCTTCTCTCCTTTGTATTATTTCTTTCATCTGCGAGGATGAGTTTGCCCTGCACGGCCATCATGTGATCTTTCATAATGGACAGAAAAGAAAAGACAAAATAATAGGCTATGGTCTTTCAGCGAAAAGCACGTACTATCAGCCTTCAAGCCGGAGGAGGGAACTCATCTTTGAAGGATGGAATACGCAAGAAGACGGCCACGGCGTAAGCATAAGAAACGCGGATGATTTTGACGCGATGGTTCCAAAAGACAAATGCGGGGAAATCAAACTATATGCCCAGTGGAAATCAGCGACGAGATAGGATAAGGACCGCCGCCGACACCCGTAGGGGCCAGGGGTGAGCATCTCATCGCATACGAAGACCCTCGCCCCTGCGTATGGCCGACCGTGTATCCCCGACCATGAATGTTGCAACACTTAGACACCATGGAACATGCACGATCGGATAGAGACTACGGACCGGCTACCGGAACTGGTAAAAGCCGAAAGAACGAAATCCATTCTGCTTTCATTCTTTTACGCCCTATGCACGCCAAGCGCCATAACAATGTTTGCGATGAACTTATCGTATGACAGTAACGCCGATGGTTCATAGGCCACCCCGTCCTCGGGATTCGCAAACACAAGCCAGATGGCCTGGTACAAGCTCTTTCGACGGAGTCGGTCACAGAGCAGCAAAAAACGATCAAGGTACGACGCACCCTCGAAATCAGGGTCAATCGGAAAATGCGCTGACCGCACCCCACGTCCGACAATCCGACTGTCCGGACAATCGTGAACTATCATCACATAGCCCATGACCGGCGGAATACTGCTGGAACCGAGCAGATGCTCATCGAACGCCGTATGCGCGTCAAATGCCGAGCCAATTGATTCCTCCGCGCGGTTGTTGGCGTTGTTCCCGAAGGAACTGTTAATGCTCTTCAATTCGATAGCGCTCACGAGTTCGCCATTGTCAAGCGCCAGCAAGTCCCAGTTCTTGGTGGGACGGAACCAGCCCGGTAATGTGCACATGCGTCCTTGGTCATAGACCTCATCAGGATGGAATCCCGCATTAATGAGATCGTCACGAATGATAGCTGCAATCGGATCCAGGTGCTTTCCAGACGTGATTCCCTGCCGTGCTCCCTGATCGGAATGCCCTGCTGCAGCCTGTGCCTCGCGGGCGCGTTCGATTGAGTCGTACATGCCGAGAATCGCGTCCTCGATGTCAAATCTCATTCCGTGGCCTCCTTATAAGCCGCTTCGGCGAATTTCGTTGCCAAAGCCCTGTCCTTCTCGTTAAAAGCGCGTGAAAGTCCCAATTTGTTCGTGTCACTTATTTGGATATATTTCGGCATATGCACCAAGCGCAGGTACTGTGCCTGAAAGCGCAACGTTCCTCCACGCATCTTGACACCAAGCGCATCGATGAAACGACGTGTCGTATCGGCCATAAGCAGGCCGCCGAGAACCTCCAAATCCCACTCATCGGAAGTGATCCAGTAGCAGTTGTGATGCGGATACTTTCCATGCGACAGAATCGGATCGGGCTGAGCCGCCATATCCGGCATAAGTAGAAGGTCGCGGTCAAGCAGTCCAGGTGTGAGCTTGTCGATAGTGCGGTACCAGGCAGTTTTATTCTTTTTCGCGACGTACCGTCTCGACAGCCGTTCCTTGTTTGTTTCCAAATAGGTTTTGAGTCGTGGATATTTGTCGAGGTTGACCAAAGTTCCGTCGTCATTCCACGGGTTTACAAGCCAGCGTTGCCTATCGTCGTTCCCACGACGATGATCACGCATGTAGAAAATCGGCACCATACGATCAGACTCTACCAAATCATCGTCTTCAGTAAGGAAAACATCATCACAACCCGTGGCGATACCGATACCGAGTTTCACGCCGGCCTCTTCGAGTTTCGGCAACCTTTCACACGCCTGCGAAACGAATCTCACTAGGTCATGATTACCGAGCGGATACATCCTATCACCGGTCGGTTTATCAATCTCGAATGCTTCAAATCGCTCACCAACCAGATCCGGCTCGTCGTCCATCAGCCAGTCGAGGACCGCGGTGGCGTCGGCCTCGTTGAATTCCGGGGCGCAGTTCACGAATTTCAAATGATCGGCCGCCACACCCTTGCGAACCGTCGTGACCGCCGGATAGGCATCGACCTCATCATCGAAGGCATCAACGCCGTGCATGCGTACGAGAGACACGAGATCGCAATCCGTGCCCATACGGGATCTCAACAACGTGCCGTACTTGTTCTGCAGCCATCGGTCGGCGCAGATGAAGCATAGCGTTCCGCCGACCTTCAATGTATCGAGGCCTCGGTCGAAGAAACTCACGTACAGGTCGCATCCCGTCGTTACCGAAGAGAGTCGTTTGACGTAAAGCGACCTCTTCGTCCGGTCAATTTCAACAGCCCGGACGTATGGTGGATTCCCGACAATAAAATCAGCGGCAGGAACGTCATCAAGAATGAAATCGCCATGTACGATCCACTGCTCGCAAAGCTCCCGAGCCTGGATTGCGGGGCATCCTCTTGTCATCAATGCCTCGACGGCGGCCTTCCTTGCCGTCTCGATCGACGCGGAGTCTATGTCGTAGGCGCGGATCGCGTTCCCCAACGACGTCCAACCTTTGCCAACGGCAATTGCATCATCGGCCAGACGTCCGGCAATCACGGTCAGGAAAGCTCCGCACCCGCAGGATGGTTCGATGATCACCTTATCCGAAATGCCGGTGCCCGGCACATAGCCGGCCACGTCGAGAATCAGGTCGACAACCCATTTTTTCGTATAGACAACACCGTGGTGCGTAGATGCCATAATCCTCCTGGAATCAGATACTCCTCAGTATCACCTATTAGAAATCGACAACGAGTATCGGCACGACCCGTGAAACGCTGTTCTCAGCTGACCAAACACCGGAATCCCCAGCATCACTTCCGTGGGCGGGAGGCTATCCCTTAGCATGGCTGCGCGAGCGGAACAGAAAAGCTCTCCGCGCGGCGTCGCATCTCGAATTCAGATATAGTTTCAGTTCCGAACATCACGCCACTCTCTTTCTCCCTGATTCTCATTTCGTGGCCCAGGGCCTTCAGCCTAATGACCCATATGGTGCCTAGGACCTTTGTAATCAATCCCGGCACTCTTGACATCCCCGTCTTGCCAGGCAAGATTCTTCCGCAACGTGTCGCCGAATCTGTCCAGCAGATTCGTCCTGTTGCGGATCGGACCGGACGTGCGAAGGGCCTTGCTCTCCCTAATCGTGCGAATCGTTCCGATGTGCTTCGTGAGCTGGTCCCGGATGGCGTCGAGGCGTTCGGGAGCGAACATGCGCATGCGCGACAGTTCGTGCGCCACCTCGTCGGGCCAGTCCGACAGGGCATCCAGGTCGAACCGGCTCCAATCCTCCACCAGTCTGAGCTGCCGCAAAGCCGATGGCTTGCCGGTCGCAGTGTAGAACGGCTTGGCGAACCAGTCCCGGCCGTCCACGTCGAGCTCGCCGCTCCACAGGCTCGCTCCCGTGTCGTAGATTGGGGCCGGACGGACCTCAAGGGTCTCGATGTCGCGGATCAGACCGAAGTTGTTGTAATGCCGGTCGGTGTTGCGCATGAGGTAATCGACCACGAGCCAGTCGTCCGTGGCGTCGCGCACGGCGCGCTCGTCAGCTCCGCAGCCGGCGGCGGCATGGATCCACTGGTCATGCGAATTGAGTCCATTGGTGGTTTTGATGGATTGGAGCACCTGCCAGGCGGAGACCAGCTCCTCATGGCTGGTGAGCATATCCTCGCACGTGCAGACCAGACGGTTGCCGCTGCGCGCCAGCGAATACGGGACGGCGGGAACGCCCAGCCGCGCGCAGAGCTTCGAGGCGATGACCTCGTTCATCGGCTCCTGGCCAGTGCGACCCGACTTGACGAGCAGCCTCCTACCGGTGTTCTTGTTGATCGTCCAGCGTTTGGGAAGGTCGCCGCCCGTGGACACGTCGGGAGCATTGAGGCTAATGTCATGCGACGAGGAATACGAGGTGAGCAGGATCTCGCCCAGCGCCTCGTCGAAGGGATTGTCGAAGAAGTTGACGTCCTTCCATTCGACCGGATCGTCCTCGCGCTTGACCCAGTACTGATCCGACAGGCTCAATCCGTAGGTCCTGTCGAGCAGTTCGCCGGTCGATGAGGCGCCGAGCGAATCGAGCACACGGCGGATACCATCTCGGGTGGAGGGAATGGCGCGGGACTTCCACCATTCATCGATCCTCCTGGCATACAGCGCGCTCTTGCCGTGCGTGGTGAACTCCAGGGGCAACCGCCTAGGATCGAGGACCTCGCCCGAGGAGCACGCGCGGCCAGACGCGGGCTCGTATTCGAACGCGAGGACCGGATGGTCCCCGCACATGATCAGCTTGCGCGGCATGCTTCCCTTCCTTTCCGACTCGGCGTTACAGAGAATAAATTCTACAGGCGAGAATCGAACGTGGGGGCGTCGCCGTCATCGCCGCCGGCTTCGTCGCCCTGCTCGTCGTCGTCGCGCTTGCGGTGGGACTGGGATTCCAAGGCCTTGTCGGCACGTGTGCGTATCAGCCCCGCATACTTGCCGGTGAGTTGCGGAATGGCAATCTCGTCCATGCAGTCGAAACCGTAACCATGATCGGAGTACTCGCTGTCGGCACAGATAATGTTGCGGCGCGTAGTCTGATCGACGAGCAAGGCTTCGAGCACGTCCTCTCCGTGGCGTTCGATGAATTTCCCGATGATGTCAGCCATTAAGCCTCGCTTAGGTATGGTTCTGAATAAGACTTCCCGATGGGCATCCTGGAATCAGCGCCCCATATGGCGTGCAGGGCCTTTGCGATCGGTCCCGATGCTCTTGCCATCCCCGTCTTGCCGGTCGAGGTTCTTCCGCAGCGTGTCGCCGAATCTGTCCAGCAGATCCGTTTTGCTGCGAATGGCGTCCGGCTTCCGACGCAATCCCTCGACCAGATCGATGAACGCGTGTTCCTCCTGTTCCACGCAGTCGAGGAACACGGAACAGAACGCCACGGGATCGCCGTCCACCTGCCAGGTCTCCAGACTGCGGGCATAGTCGCGCTTGGCGTCATACTTGATCGCCACGGGACGATAGCCGTGCTTCAGCAGCATGAAATTGAGCAGCTGGCGGCCGGTCCGCCCGTTGCCGTCCATGAACGGGTGGATGTTCTCGAACATCGCATGGAAGCCGGCGGTCCTGAGCAGCGGATGAGCGCCGCTCGGGTCCAGCCCGTCGATCAGGGCCCGCAGGTCGTCGCGGATCTCCAGCGGGTCGGCGGTCTTGACGCGGGTCGCGGTGATCCTTGCCAGATAACCGTAGGGGCGGAACGTGCCGCGGGCGAACGGCTGGAGGTCCAGCGCCGTCACCTCATGGACGCGCCGGACCAGTTCCTCATCCAGTCTCCTCCCCTCCCGGGCGTATTCGCGCACGTAGGCCATGCCGTCCGCGACGCCGCGCGCGGCGAACACGTACCGTGCCGGCGAATCCGACGGGACGAACTCGCCCTCCAAAACCAGGGACGTGTCCTCCAGGGTCAGCGTGGATCCCTCTATGGCGTTTGAATTGTAGGTGTAGCGCACCAGCCAGTCGCGGTCGTAATCCGCCAGCGCCATGTCCTCGACGCCGTCCAGGGGGTCCAGTGCGCGGGCACGGTCCTTCAGCGCGTCGATTCGTCGCAGGCGTTCGGCGATTCCCGGCTCGCGTTCAAGGCCGAGCAGTTCCTCGGGCAGTTCCTGTATGCGCTGCGATAGCTCGGGATTGGCCATCATGTCCCTCTTTTCGTGTTCCGGTTGCAAAGTCCATTATTCCAGCCGCGGTTCGTTCCGTCCTGCGGCCTGCATGTCATAGGGAGGCGCGCCGGCCGTCCCGGGTCGATTCGAACGCCGCGGCCACCTCTTCCGATACCGGCATGCGCATCGTCACCCGGCCGGTTTCCTGCGCGGCGGCACGTTTCATGGCTCGGCGTTCGGCCCTGGTGGGCCGTTCGAGAATCCACTCGGCGAACGCGCGGATAAGGATGGACGCGACGATCACGCCGATGGATCCCCAGAAACACGGGGCAAAGTCCGGCTTGGAGTGGTCGTACCAGAACCAGACGATCAACGCGAGGATCAGCGCCAGGCCGGCGGCAAGGGCGGCGAGCTTGTGGAATACCAAGGCGAGCGTGCGGATGGGATGCGTGACCAGTCCCACCGCAAGCGCGACGACGACGAGCA
>ENA-OPRV01001713-OPRV01001713.1-human-gut-metagenome-genome-assembly--contig:-NODE-1713-length-10792-cov-5.520909_pt1 | contig 10792 bp, 7 predicted proteins | sample MGYA00241896_ERZ501886 | MGnify/ENA primary metagenome ERZ501886 (study PRJEB25962, sample SAMEA2042452) | human gut metagenome | biome: human gut; feature: human-associated habitat; material: faeces... | reverse complement strand
CGACTCTGTCGAGCTGATGGAGCTGGATACCATGATCGGCGGCAAGGGCATCAACGACCCCGAGCTGGTCGAGACCCTGTGCGCAAACTCCGCTGACGCCATCGACTGGCTGGACGAGCACGGCATCACCCTGCACAACGTCTCCAGCTTCGGCGGTGCATCCGTCAAGCGCATCCATCGCCCTGTGAACGCAGAGGGCAAGACCGTTTCCGTCGGCTCCTACATGATCCCCCTGCTGCAGGAGAACTGCGAGAAGGCCGGCGTCAAGATGATGCTGGACACCACTGCAACTGAGATCCTGACCGATGCCAACGGCGCTGCCGTGGGCGTCAAGGCCACCGGTGCTTCCGGTGAGACCGTCACCGTCAACGCCAAGGCAGTCGTTCTGGCTTCCGGCGGCTTCGGTGCAAACCTCGACATGGTCGTCAAGTACAAGCCCGAGCTGAAGGGCTTCATGACCACCAACGCCCCCGGCATCCAGGGCCAGGGCATCGAGATGGCACAGGCCATCGGCGCCGCTACCGTGGACATGGACCAGATCCAGATCCACCCCACCGTTGAGGCCAACACCGCTGCCCTTATCACCGAGGGCCTGCGCGGCGACGGCGCTATCCTTATCAACGAGGAAGGCCAGCGCTTCATCGACGAGGTCGGCACCCGCGACGTCGTCTCCGCCGCTGAGATCGCTCAGACCGGCAGCTACAGCTGGCTGGTCGTCGATCAGGCCATGGTCGATGCTTCCAGCGTCATCCAGGGCTACATCAAGAAGGGCTACACCGTCACCGGCGCTACCTACGAGGAGCTGGGCAAGGCTATGGGCGTCGATGCCGCTGCCTTCGCAGAGACCATGGAGAAGTGGAACGGCTACGTTGAGGCCAAGAATGACCCCGACTTCGGCCGCACCAGCTTCGCCAACCCCCTGAACACCGCTCCCTACTACGCTGTGAAGGTCACCGCCGGTGTCCATCACACCATGGGCGGCCTGAAGATCAACGCCAACACCGAGGTGCTGAACGAGAAGGGCGAGGTCATCCCCGGCCTGTTCGCAGCAGGTGAGGTGACTGGCGGCGTCCACGGTGCAAACCGTCTGGGCGGCAACGCTGTTGCTGACTTCACCGTCTTTGGCCGCATTGCCGGTGCTGCTGCCAGCGACTACGCTGCATGAGCATCCGCAAGCAGCCTGAGCCGGCAAAAGGCGCAAAACGCCTGAGCTGGAAGGCAAACCTCCTCTTCGCAGCCGTCGTCCTGGCGGCAGCTGTCCTGCTGGTCTTTCTGCTGCGTCCGCGCAGCAAGACGGAGCCGCTGGCAGCAGTCGTGGATTTCGGCGACGGCATCACCGAGGTGCTGCCGCTGGATAAGGACTACGATTACCTGTACGATGTGGGCAGCTATGTCGTTCATTTACAGGTAAAAGACGGCACCATCTCGTTTCAGGACAGCCAATGCCCGGACCATGTCTGTGAGCAGTTCGGCCAGCTGAGCGAGGAAGGTGCATGGGCGGCCTGCGTCCCTGCCGGGGTGTATGTGCAGCTGGCTCCGCTGAGCGAGGCCGAAGCCGCATCCTGATAGGATAAAAAATAAGAGACACCCGCATTGCTCTGAAAAGGGCGCTGCGGGTGTCTCTTTTTGCATAAAAACGGACATATATTTTGTAAATAAAGGGTGAAATGAAATTTGGACGCTTGAGTATTTTGGTGAAATGCGATACACTACCAATAACAGATTTTTCGTGCAAAGGGGCAACTATGCCCTTTTGCATCGACTAGGAGGAAAAGCATGATCTGGAAAAAGAAAAAGGATGCAGCGGCTCAGTCTGCTGAGGCTGCCGGGGAAATGACCGGAGCCAAGGGTAGGACCGGTGCAGGCGCATTTGCCAAAAAGAACTGGAAGTGGCTCGTGCCGCTGGTCGTCGTGGCGGCAGCGGGCGCTGTCTTTCTCATAGGCGGCGGCAGGAATGGCGCTGCCAGCCGCGATGTGACCTACGCCGAGACGACGCCGGTCCGTCAGGATGTCTCCAACTCCCTGAGCGGCACCGGCACGCTGAACCCGGCCAATACATATACCGTCAAGTCTCTGGTGGACGGCAAGATCCTCACCGGCGGCTTTGAAGAGGGCGACAAGGTGGAGGAGGGCGATGTGCTCTACACCATCGACAGCTCGGACGCTTCCACCAATCTGGAAAAAGCCAGCATCGCCCTGCAGCAGGCCCAGCGCAGCTACGACAAGACCGTAGACCGCCAGTATGTCCGCGCAGAGGTGGACGGCACCGTCAGCAGCCTCAAGGTCGCAAAGGGCGACGAGGTGACCAGCGGCCAGGAGGTGGCGGTCATCCGCGACAGCTCCAAGATGCTGCTGAACCTGCTGTTCCCGGCGGCCGACGCCGCCAACTTCTCGGTGGGCCAGAGCGCTGACGTGGTGCTGGACGGCACCTTTGAGACGCTGAAAGGCACCATCACCGCCGTCACCGGCACCGATGAGCTGAGCACCGGCAACCTGCTGGTGCGCACCGTCACCATCCGGGTCAACAATGCCGGCGGTCTGACCACCGCCCAGGCCGCTACCGCCAGCGTCAATGGCGTCAGCTCCATCGCCTCTGCCACCTTTGCCTATCAGGCAGAGCGCACCCTGACCGCTCAGGCCAGCGGCACCGTTTCCGCCATCAATGTGCAGGAGGGCGGCGCGGTCTCCAAGGGTGACATCATCATCGAGCTGACCGGCGACGAGCTGACCGAATCCATCCAGTCTGCTTCCGAGTCCCTGCGCAGCGCTGAGATCTCGATGCAGAACCAGCAGGACAATATGTCCAACTACACCATTACCTCGCCCATCAGCGGCACCATCATTGAGAAGGACGCCAAGCAGGGCGACGCCCTGACCTCCGGCAGCACCCTCTGCGTCATCTACGACCTGAGCTATCTGGAGATGGTCATCAATGTGGATGAGCTGCAGATCGGCGCACTGTCCGTGGGCCAGAAAGTCCAGCTCACCGCTGACGCTGTGACGGACAAGACCTATGTCGGCACAGTCACCCGTGTGTCCATGAAGGGCAGCTCCAGCGGCGGCACCACGACTTACCCCATCACCATCCGTATTGACAACACCGACGGCCTGCGCCCCGGAATGAACGCCAACGCTGAGATCGTCGTGGCCGAGGCCAACAACGCCCTCGTCGTGCCGAATGCTGCCGTTATCCGCGGCGGCTATGTGCTGGTGAGCAAGAAGTCTCCCAGCGCAGCCAATGCGGTGGAAGACATGGACGCACCGGACGGCTATGTCTACGTCAAGGTCGAGACCGGCGTCAGCGACGACAGCTACACCGAGATCAAGAGCGGCCTGCAGGAGGACGACACGGTGGCCTACGACACCAGCTCTGTGTCGGATGACTATTACAGCGACAGTTACAGCGACAATTACAGCGACAGTATCTGGTAAGGAGGTGCCCCATGAGCGCTCTGATCGAATTTGAGCAGGTGTGCAAGTATTATCAGATGGGCGATACTCTGGTAAAGGCCGCCGACCACATCTCGATGAAAATCGAGAAAGGGGAGTTTGTGGCCATCGTGGGCCAGTCCGGTTCGGGCAAGTCCACCTGCATGAACATCATCGGCTGTCTGGACGTCCCCACCCACGGCATCTACCGGCTCAATGGCCGGGATGTGGGCAAGATGAACCGGGACGAGCTGGCGGATGTGCGCAACGAGATGCTGGGCTTCATCTTCCAGCAGTATAACCTTCTGCCCCGCCTCAACCTGATGGAGAACGTGGAGGTGCCGCTGATCTACGCGAATATCTCCCGCGCCGAACGCCACAAGCTGGCCAAGGATGTGCTGGAAAAGGTGGGTCTGGGCGACAAGCTCAAGAACCTGCCAAACCAGCTTTCCGGCGGCCAGCAGCAGCGCGTTTCCATCGCCCGTGCTCTGGTGCGCAACCCGGCGGTCATCCTCGCCGACGAGCCCACCGGCGCTCTGGACTCCCACACCGGCCGCGAGGTCATCGGGATGCTTCAGCAGCTCCACAGGGAGGGGCATACCGTGGTGCTCATCACCCACGACAATTCCATCGCCGTGCAGGCGGAGCGTATCATCCGTCTGGAAGACGGTCAGGTGGTGTACGATGGCGACGCCCACGCGCCTGAGGCTGTCGTGCAGCCCACTCTGTCCGGCGAAGCGGCACAGGAGGAAGCAAAATAATGGTATTAGAGACTTTCCGTCAGGCACTGCAGAACGTCTGGAGCAATAAACTGCGCACGTTTCTGACCATGCTGGGCATCATCATCGGCGTCATGGCGGTCATCGTCATCGTCGGTCTGGGCAACGGCATGACCAGAAGCATGCGGGACAGCTTTTCCGCAATGGGAACCAACACCCTCTCCATCCAGATATGGGGCTATGGTTCCCGCACTGCGACGGTGGATGATTTGTACGACATCGTCAAAAAGAACCCCGAACTGCTTTCCTCCATCTCGCCGCAGCTGGATTTCAGCGACAACACCCCCAAGGTGGGGACTACGACATACCGCTACAGCGAGATGTACGGTGTGGATGAAAACTACATCGAGATGAAGGGCTACACCCTTGCCAAGGGCCGGAACATCCAGTATATGGACATCGCAGACAACAAGCAGATCTGCGTCATCGGCGATTACATCAACCGCACGGCCTACGGCGGAAATGCGGTGGGCCAGACCATCAAGCTTGGCCCCTATAAGTTCCGCATCGTGGGCGTGCTGAAAGCCAAGATCTCTAACCTCGACCAGCAGGAGGGCAGCGACGACGACAGCGTCTACCTGCCCTACACCACAGCCATGCGCCTTTCCAACGAAAGCTCGCCGGACTCCTACTCCGCCATCATGGTGGACGAGGGCCAGGCCAACGAGGCCAAGGCTGCGGTGGAGCAGGGACTGTATGACATCTTCAAGAGCGACAATGCTTACTACGTCTACAGCGCCAGCGAGTGGCTGGAAGAGATGAACAAGATGATCAACATGGTCATCGTCATCCTCACCGGCATCGCCAGTATCTCGCTGCTGGTGGGCGGCATCGGCATCATGAACATCATGCTGGTGTCCGTCACCGAGCGCACCCGTGAGATCGGCATCCGCAAGGCCATGGGCGCGAAGGAAAAGACCATTCTGGCCCAGTTCGTCACCGAGGCGGCCACTACCTCGGCTCTTGGCGGCACGCTGGGCATCGTCCTCGGCTACATCGTGTCGGCCATCGCCAATCAGGTGCTGCCCATGTTCACCGATGGCATGGATATCACGGTCAGCCCGTCCTTCAACTCCATCGCGGCAGCTTTCGGCATCTCGGTATTCATCGGAGTGCTGTTCGGCTATCTGCCCGCAAAACGCGCCGCGCGGCTCAACCCCATCGACGCGTTGAGATATGATTAACCTCTCCGTCTGTGCCTTTGGCGCAGCCACCTCCCCTGACGAGGGGAGGCCTTGGCAGTACGGAAAGCTTTCTCTCTTCGCCAGAGGCTCCCCTCGGTAGGGGCAACAGCGACGACCGCCGCCAGTGGCGGAAACAGGGAGTCGCTGTTGGGGCAGCGGCCAGCGAGACGCAAGCAATGCGCAGCGGATGCTGGGAGCCGCAACTTGGCCTTGTCGAGTGATAGCGAGACTGAGAGGTTATGACCTATAACAAAAGCCAGCGCACATTTCTCGTGCGCTGGCTTTTCTGCATTTTACAGCTTACTGGATGCCGGTGACCTTGTAGTCCTGTGCCTCGACGGCATTCTTGAGCACGTCGTCGGCGACCTCGGCGTTCAGGGTGACGATGGCGGTGCCGGCCTCGTGGCTCACGACAGCCTCGTCCACCTCGGGCAGGGCTTCCAGAGCCTTCTTCACGCGGGCTTCGCAGTGGCCGCACATCATGCCTTCCACTTTCAGGGTCTTCTTCATGGTATTATCCTCCGTTTTGACTTCGGGCGCTTCGGCGTCCGATTTTTTGTTATTTTCAGCCGCAGACTGCACCGGGGCAGCAGCGGGAGAAGCGGTTTTGTGGTCGTGCCTGGTGTTGTGCAAATCGAACAGGTTCAGCCGCAGGGCGTTGCTCACGACGCAGAAGCTGGACAGGCTCATGGCAGCAGCACCGAACATGGGATTCAGCGTCAGGCCGAAGGGGATGAACAGACCAGCCGCCAGCGGGATGCCGATGATATTGTAGATGAACGCCCAGAACAGGTTCTCGTGGATGTTCCGCAGGGTGGCGCGGCTGAGGCGGATGGCCGCAGGCACGTCCGAGAGCTTCGAGTTCATCAGCACGACGTCGGCGGCGTCAATGGCCACGTCGGTGCCTGCGCCGATGGCAATGCCGGTGTCGGCACGGGTGAGGGCGGGAGCGTCGTTGATGCCGTCACCCACCATGGCCACCTTGCCGCTGGCCTGCAGCTGGCGGATGACGGCCTCCTTGCCGTCGGGCAGGACGCCTGCGATGACCTCGTCCACGCCCGCCTGCCTGCCGATGGCGTCGGCGGTGCGCTGGTTGTCGCCGGTGAGCATCACGACCCGGATGCCCATGTTCTGCAGCTGACGGATGGCTTCGGGGCTGTCCTCCTTGATGGTGTCGGCCACGGCGATAACGCCCAGCAGACGGCCTGCGCCGCCGAAGAAGAGGGGAGTCTTGCCCTCAGAGGCCAGCTTTTCAGCCTGCTGTGCCAGTGCGGCGGGCAGGGTGAGTTTGGTCTGGATGAAGGCGGCATTGCCGGCGTAGATGTCCATGCCGTCCAGCTTGGCCGCCAGACCATTGCCCGGCAGGGCTGCGAAGTCAGTGACTTCCGGGGGAGTGATGGCCTTTGCCTCGGCGTCGGCCAGAACTGCCTTTGCCAGAGGGTGCTCGCTGCGGCTTTCCAGCGCTGCGGCCAGCGTCAGCAGCTCCGTCTCGGTGACGCCCTCAGCGGGCAGCAGGTCGGTGACGCGGGGTGCGCCCTCGGTGATGGTGCCGGTCTTGTCCAGCGCCACGATCTGGGTGCGGCCTGCGGCTTCCAGCGAGGCGGCAGTCTTGAAGAGGATGCCGTTTTTTGCGCCGAGACCATTGCCGACCATAATAGCCACAGGTGTTGCAAGGCCCAGTGCGCAGGGGCAGCTGATGACCAGAACGGAGATGCCGCGTGCCAGCGCATAGCCCAGCTCATGGCCCAGCAGCAGCCAGACGATGGTGGTGAGGACGGCGATGGAGATGACCGCCGGGACGAAGAAGCCCGACACGGTGTCAGCGATTTTTGCGATAGGAGCTTTGGTGGCGGCGGCATCGCTGACCATCTTGATGATCTGAGCCAGCGTGGTATCCTCGCCCACGCGGGTAGCCTCACAGCGGAGGAAGCCCGACTGATTGGTGGTGGCGGCACTGACTTTGTCGCCGACGGCCTTGTCCACCGGGATGCTCTCGCCGGTCAGAGCGCTCTCGTTGACTGCACTAGTGCCTTCCAGCACTACGCCATCCACCGGGATATTCTCGCCGGGGCGGACCACAAAGACGTCGCCCTTCTGCACGTCGGCGATGGCCACGGTCACTTCCGCGCCGTCCCGCACCAGCGTGGCGGTCTTGGGGGCCAGCTTCATCAGGCTTTTGAGGGCGTCGGTGGTCTTGCCCTTGGAGCGGGCTTCCAGCATCTTGCCCACCGTGATGAGGGTCAGGATCATGGCGGCAGACTCGAAGTAGAACTCCATCATATAGTGCATGACGAGCTCGTCGTTTCCGTCCACCTGGGCGCGGGTCATGGCGAAGAGGGCGTAAGTGCTCCACACGAAGCTTGCCATGGAGCCGAGGGCCACCAGCGTATCCATGTTGGGTGCGCCGTGGATGAGGCCCTTGAATCCGTTGATGAAGAACTTCTGGTTGATGACCATGACGATGCCCGCCAGCAGCAGCTGGACGAGGCCCATAGCGACGTGGTTGCCGTCGAACCAGTGGGGCAGGGGCCAGCCCCACATCATGTGGCCCATGGAGAAGTACATCAGTACCAGCAGGAAGCCCAGCGAGGCGATGAGACGACGCTTGAGCTTCGGTGTCTCGTGGTCAGCCAGTGCATCGAGGTCGGCGCTGGCGTCCGAAGTCTTACTGGCAGAGGCATTCTTCGGGCTTGCGCCGTAGCCTGCCTCCTGCACAGCCGAGAGGATGGCGGCAGGGGAGGCTGTGCCTTCCACGCCCATGGAGTTTGTCAGAAGGCTCACCGAGCAGCTCGTGACGCCCGGCACCTTCTTCACGGCCTTTTCCACCCGGGCAGAGCAGGCCGCGCAGCTCATGCCCGTGACATTGTATTGTTCCATTGCGGATTCCTTTCCCTCTTATAGGATGCCCGGAACGGGGTCATTTCATGAGCCGGGGCAGCAGCTGCAGCAGTTCGTCCAGCTTCTGCGTCTCGCCGGCTTTCAAATCGTCGGCCACGCAGGTGCGGATGTGCTGGCCCAGCAGCTCTTTGGAAAAGCCGTTCAGTGCAGCGTTCACCGCAGCCACCTGCACCAGAATATCGGCGCAGTAGACGTCCTTGTCCAGCATCGCGCGGATGCCGCGCACCTGGCCCTCAATGCGGCTCAGCCGGTTGGCAAGGGCGCGGTACTCCTCAGGGGTACGGTCCTTGTGGCGGCAGCAGGAGGGGGCAGTGTCCTTTTCGGCAGGCTCAGTGGCGCAGCAGCAGGGCTTTTTTTTAGCATCGGTCATAGCAGATAACTCCTTTCCGGGTGTATCAGTGTGAAGAGAAGATGTACCCTGTGGGGGTAAATTTCCCGACACTCTGATTTTACCACTTGGGGGTATCTGTTTCAAGTGGGCAGGATACACCGACTGTGAAAACTTTGTGAAAATAAAAGCCCCGAAATGCAGAAACGGGAGCCTCCCGGTGAAGGAAAGCTCCCGTTTCTGTTTAGGATAGGAAAGAGAATGTCATAAATAGGGGAGAGGGTCACAGATTGGTGTAACCCATCAGATAGCGGTCCACCTCGGCGGCGCAGTCGCGGCCCTCCCGCAGGCCCCAGACCACGAGGCTCTGGCCCCGGCGCATATCGCCGCAGACAAAGACCTTGTCTACATTGGTGCGGAAGCCGTGGTCGGCCACATTGCCCCGAGCGTTCCGCTCCACGCCGAACGCCTCGGCCACATAGTCCTCGCAGCCCACGAAACCGGCGGCGATAAAAGCCAGCTGGCAGTCGTAGGTGAACTCTTCGCCGGTGGGTACCATGCTGGTACGGCCGGTGTCAGGGTCACGCTGGGGCTTGAGATAGGAGATGACCGCGCCGGTCAGGTTGCCGGCGTCGTCCTTCAAAAACTCTTTGACGGTGGTCTGGTAGACGCGGGGGTCTTTGCCGAACTTGGCGAGGCACTCGGTCTGGCCGTAGTCCACCTTCAGCACCTTGGGCCACTCGGGCCAGGGGTTATTCGCGGCCCGCTCTTTCGGGGGCTGGGGCATCATTTCCAGTGCCACGAGGTCGGTGCAGCCCTGCCGCAGGGCGGTACCCTGACAGTCGTTGCCGGTGTCGCCGCCGCCGATGACGAGGACATTCCTGCCTGCCGCGTTGATGGCCCTGCCGTCGGCAAACTTGCTGTCCAGCAGACTCCTGGTCACGCTGGTGAGGTAGTCCACTGCGAGGTACACGCCCTTCGCGTCGCGGCCGGGGACGTTCAAATCGCGGGCTTTCTTGGCACCGCAGCAGAGCACGATGGCGTCATAGCTGTTCAAAATCTCAGCGGCATCCACAGCCCCGCCCACATCCATGTTGGTGCGGAACTCAACGCCCTCAGCCTGCATAATTTTGATGCGGCGCTCGATGACGGATTTGTCCAGCTTCATGTTGGGGATGCCATACATCAGCAGACCGCCTACACGGTCAGCACGCTCGAAGACGGTGACGGCGTGGCCCCGGATGTTGAGGTATTCGGCCACCGACAGGCCCGAAGGGCCGCTGCCGATGACGGCCACGCTCTTGCCGGTGCGGGCCGGAGGCGGGGCGGCATGGAGCCAGCCCTTGGCGTAGCCCGTCTCCACGATGGCGTGTTCGTTCTCCCGGACAGTGACGCTGCTGCCGGTGACGTCGCCGCAGGTGCAGGCGGCCTCACACAGGGCAGGGCAGACCCGGCTCGTGAACTCCGGGAAACGGTTGGTGGTGCGCAGGCGGCGGAGCGCCAGTTCCCACTTGCCCTGATAGACCAAATCGTTCCACTCGGGGATGAGGTTGTTCAGCGGGCAGCCGGAGGCCATGCCGCCGATCATCATGCCCGCCTGGCAGAAGGGAACGCCGCAGTCCATGCAGCGTGCCGCCTGGGTCTGCTGCTCCTCGCGGGAGAGCCAGATGTGAAATTCGTCAAAGTTTTCCATGCGCTCCAGCGGCGGTACGTCCGTGCTGGTCTTGCGCGAATAATCCATAAATCCTGTGGTCTTGCCCATGATGTTCCCCTCCTTACTTGTTCTTCTGCACCGTGTAGAATGCTTCGATCTGCGCCTGCTCGCCGTCCAGACCGCGCTCTTCCACCGAGGCGATCACCCGCAGCATGCGGTCGTAGTCGTAAGGCAGAACTTTCTTGAACTTGGGCAAAAACTCGCTGAAGTTGTCCAGGATCTCCTTGCCGCGGGGGGAGCCGGTAAGCTCCACATGCTCGCGGATCAGCTCCTTCAGGGTGGCCACGTCGTACTTGTGCTCCACCGGTTCCAGGCTGACCGTCTCCTTGTTGACCCGCTGGTAGAAGTCCCAGTTCTCATCCAGCACATAGGCAATGCCGCCGGTCATACCGGCCGCAAAGTTCTTGCCGGTGGAACCCAGCACCACCACGGTGCCGCCGGTCATGTACTCACAGCCGTG
>ENA-OPRV01001707-OPRV01001707.1-human-gut-metagenome-genome-assembly--contig:-NODE-1707-length-10826-cov-4.623062_pt1 | contig 10826 bp, 9 predicted proteins | sample MGYA00241896_ERZ501886 | MGnify/ENA primary metagenome ERZ501886 (study PRJEB25962, sample SAMEA2042452) | human gut metagenome | biome: human gut; feature: human-associated habitat; material: faeces... | reverse complement strand
TTTATTCCGCATTGCGAAGCTATATGCGTATCCCCACTAAATTTCTACTGACCCCCAATATCCTTTCCTATCTCACTTTTTTTTACTACATTAGTAAAATATAAATATTTAGCTATGGATATGCGCATTTTTCAAGTAAAATCAAATAAGGCGCTTCCGCATACGGGAAGTATTCTTATTGCTTCCCCATTATTATATGATTATCATTTTGCCCGTTCAGTCGTCCTGATGATAACACATAATTCGGAGGGAAGTATGGGCATTGTAATGAATAAGGATTTCAGATATCATATTTCACTAAACCAACTTGTTCCTAATCTGGAAACAGCCCCCCTTATCCCTGTCTATAAAGGCGGACCCGTAGACAGAAGTACCATCTTTTTCTTACACACTACCCGATTTGGAGGGTTCATTTCCTCTAGGCAATGGTCTGTTCTTAAATGGTGACTTCGAACGCGTGCAGCAATATATACTGGCAGGAAATCCCATCGAAGGACATATCCGCTTCTTTGCGGGATACGCCGGATGGAACAACACACAACTTCAAAAAGAGATAAACGAGGATTCGTGGATCATAGGAGAAACCTGCAAGCAGCACTTGCTGGAGGAGAATTATCGGGAGCTATGGCAAACCAGCATGAATGAGCTGGGCAATCCCTATCGCTTGTGGGCTAAATATCCGCAATATCCGTCATGCAATTAAAGGATTCATTTTCTGCAGCAGACATACATCCCGATATCCTCTTCCGGTATGCAACCAGTCTTTCAATACTCCTGTCGTATTAAATCCTGCAGAATGGAAGAGATTGATACATGCGGCATTGCTTGTCTTCACATAAGCATACAATTGATGCATACCCAACAGACTGAAGCAATGCCGTTCCAGCAACGATAAGGCGGAACGGGCAATTCCACGACGACGAAATTCTTTCAAAACAACAATACCTACTTCGGCACGGCTATGACGGGCATCGAATGTACACAAGTCTATGACTCCGGCTACACTACCGGAACAATGCTCTATGACCAACCGAAGCTGACCGTCAACATATATATCATTGGTATTTTCCGCAATATACCTCTCAAGCTGAAAACGGGAGAAAGGTCCCGTCACAATACCATTTTCCCACAGTTCTTCATCATTTTCCAGCCTCATCAGCACATCTACGTCACTTGGCTCCAAAGCCCGAAGACGGATTTCATCTGTATATAACAAGGCAAAGCTCATTGTGCACGCTCCTCGTTACGCTGCAAATCAAGTTCAGAAACGACCCGTTCACGTCCCGGTACACAGAATAAAGAAGCAACCAGTACCATACCGGCACATAATACTCCCGTCGTATCCATTGTCCAATAATAAACGGAAAGATTTACCAGAGCTGCAACAAGCAACAGGCATACCCGCACTTCATTCCAGCGACGATAGCTTTTTACAGCTTCTACAAGCGGAAGAGTACGCACATATTTTATCAACGACAAACTGAACAAGCGAAGCGACAAGGGAATCAAACCTACAGCAAGCAAGATACCACACACCTGCAACATATAACCAGTACGTACATCATCAGTAAAGATTCCCTGAGGAAGAATATCATACTCGTACAAAACAATCAAAACCAAACACAACACCCAAAGCAGCGCATACTCTATCTTCAGGCATTTCAATAGCTGTGCAATTTCTTTTTCCATTTCAATATATTTACATAGTTCCAGTAAAAACAGTACGGTTTACAATAGAACGTCCCAATGTAACCTCATCTGTATATTCCAGTTCATCACCGATGGAAATACCTCTGGCAATCATTGTCAGCTTGACATCATAGGGAGCCAGTTTTCGAAAGATATAAAAGTTTGTAGTATCTCCTTCCATCGTTGAACTTAATGCGAGAATCACCTCTTTGACTGTACCCGATTTCACACGTTCCACCAGACTTTCTATCTGCAAGTCAGAAGGTCCTACACCATCCATAGGAGAAATAACTCCCCCTAATACATGGTACAATCCCTTATACTGCTGGGTATTTTCTACAGCCATTACATCACGAATGTTTTCCACCACGCATACCGTCGAAGCATCCCTCGATGAGTTGGAACAAATCTGGCAAACATCCGTATCGGATATATTATGACAAACCCTACAATATTTTACCTCACGCTTCAGTGTTATGACGGCATTGCCAAATGCCTCCACTGTCTGCAAATCCTGACGCAGCAGATGTAACACCAGCCTCATGGCAGTTTTTCTTCCTATACCGGGAAGCTTGGCAAATTCTCCCACTGCTTTTTCCAATAAAACGGACGGATACTGTTGACTCATTAGTTCATTCAATTTGTCGGCAAAAATACAAAAAAATAAACTATCTTTCATGCTACAGAAAGAACATCGCAAAATTTTACCAACCATCCATCCGCCCAATCCCCCAGAGATTATTTCTTCCCAGACAACATTTCGCTATATAATAAAGGTAATACGTTCTGTCAAAACATTCCTAAGCAAGGCATAAGTATGCTATTAATTGTTAAAAAAGTGATTTAAAACATAATATTTTTCTTACTTAAAATATTTATTGTTTCAAGAAAACTCTCTACTTTTGTGCCTGACATAAAAACAACTTTACTTATGAATACAATGAAAACACTAATACTTACCGTTGCATGTTGCCTGATGGCAATCGCTCAAACACAAGCTAAAGATTTTGTCCGTCCGGAAAGTTCCAATTACATAAAAGGAGTAGAAGCACTGAATGCAGGCAATGCAGAACAAGCTTACCAATACCTGAACGAAGAAATCAACCAAAATCCGGACAATGGTTATGCACACTGTTACATGGCGCTGGTATGCAATTTCTACGGCGATATGAAACTGGCACTGTATGCTGCCAACGAAAGTGTAAAACTTATTCCGGAAGAAGATACAGAATACCGCTCGTTTGCATACTATACCCGCGGCACACTTTACATGAACGCTCAGGCATACGATCTGGCAGAGAAAGATTTGGACGAAGCTATCCGCCTGACTCCCTCAGATGCAGAGAATTACAAGACCCGTGCTGAAATTCATATGGACAAAGGCGAGTACGATGATTCACTGGCTGACCTCCAGACAGCTATCAAACTCGACAGTCATGCTGATGTATACGACTTGATGATGCAACTGCTGGAAGCTAATCCAGATCCGGCTTTCTTCGATAAAGTAACCTCTTGTTATCAGGGGGTAACAGCCAACAGATAAGATTGAAGACCAATCAGATTATTTTTCGATACAGGAAGAGCAGAAGGTAATTTTTCTGCTCTTCCTTTTATTTTGTCCAGACGTCAAGTAAAATATTCCCCCGACACGCTCTACATAACCTATCCGGCTTCTCAAGAAACTTTATAATCTTTTCTATATTCAGCACAGACGTAAAGCAAAGCGAAGCAAAAACAACACATCTTCTAACTTTTTGATTTTGACACAAGGTATTTATTTGCTATTTTTGCAACGTTTTTCGCTGCAAATAATAACATTTTATCAAAATAGGAACAAAATGAATCAGACAAAAGGACATCCGAAAGGACTTTACTTACTCTTCGTAACTGAAATGTGGGAACGATTCAGTTATTATGGCATGCGTGCCTTGTTCATGCTTTACATGGTGCAAGCCTTGCTGTTCGATAAGGAAATGGCTTCACAAGTTTACGGAAGTTATACAGGGCTGGTATACCTTACCCCACTGATTGGCGGATACATTGCCGACCGCTACTGGGGAAATCGCCGCTCCATCGTAGTGGGAGCATTGACCATGGCGGCAGGACAGTTCATGCTTTTCCTGAGTGCATGCTATTTTCATCAGGTAGAACTAGCCAAATGGCTGATGTTTATAGGACTGGGACTGCTGATTTTAGGTAACGGATTCTTCAAGCCTAACATATCGACCATGGTAGGACGTCTGTATACAGCCGACGACAAACGTAAAGATTCGGCCTTCACCATCTTCTACATGGGAGTGAATGTAGGATCTACCCTTGCCCCGCTGATATGCGGACTAGTAGGTAACACGGGACATCCGGAAGATTTCAAATGGGGATTCCTGGCAGCATGTATAGGAATGGTACTGGGAGCTGCTGTTTTCCAGATATTCAAGAATAAATATATCTGCGATCCGGACGGTAACCCTGTAGGTACGGTCCCTTCTAAAGCTGATTGTAACACACAAAAGGCCTCACAGACAGGCAAGGAAAGTAATAAGCGTACTATATGGATGGCTGTGGGAACTGTTTTACTTACCATTCTGTTTTCTGTAAACTGGAATGGCAATGGTGGTATCTTTGCTGGAGCCGACTGGATTGGCTCACTTATTTATGCTACGACTATCGTTATGCCCATCATCATCATTACCGACAAGAGTCTGAGCCGTACCGAACAAGCCCGAATCGGTGTAATATACATCATCGCTTTCTTCGTGATATTTTTCTGGGCAGCCTACGAACAGGCAGGAGCTTCACTTACCTTCTTTGCTGACGAACAGACCGATCGCCACATCGGCAGCTGGGAGATGCCCGCAGCTTATTTCCAGTCTTTCAATCCGATTATGATTGTAACACTTGCTCCTATATTTGCCGCCATCTGGTCATTCCTTGGCAAACGGGGCATCGAACCCAGTTCACCGCGTAAGCAAGCCATCGGTCTGTTGTTACTCTCATTAGGTTATCTGTTCATTGCTTTCGGTGTAAAAGATGTACAGCCCGGCGTGAAAGTCAGCATGATCTGGTTGACGGGCCTGTATCTCATTCATACCATGGGTGAGCTTTGCCTTGCTCCTATCGGACTGTCACTGGTATACAAACTCTCTCCGGTACGCTTCTCATCACTGCTGATGGGTGTATGGTATCTCAGTACCTCAGCTGCCAATAAGTTTGCCGGTGTGTTGAGCGGCTATTATCCGGAAGGCGGTGTAACCAAGACTTTCCTGGGTTACCACGTAGAAAACCTGTTCGATTTCTTCATGTTGTTCGTTTTTATGAGTGGAACAGCAGCTGTTATTCTTTTCATTCTTTCAGGTAAGCTACAAAAGATGATGAAAGGGGTTGAATAAGCTTGACTGTTATTCAATAAACAACATTATCCCCCCAACAGGCACAAGCAGACATTTATTGAACAATAATAACCAAGAAGCTCTTTAACCTTCTCTCCTATACTTTCTGATTACATAACAGAAAGTTTCAGAAAAGGTTAAAGAGCTTGTTTTATCTCCACATACAGAGAAAGATAAAATCTCGACTTCTTTCCAGAAAGACAGTATTGACATCTTTTATTTCCTATGCAAAAACGCCAGTAAAATAGGGTCCCATTAATATAGCGTATCAGATCATTCAACAGAATGCTTCCAGGGAGTCGACATCACAGAGAAATCACCAAGACCTTTCCCTAAAAATCAAGGCGTACAGACCGAGTTTAAAACTCATTCTGTACGCCTTGCAGTTTTATATAAGATTTATCTGCCCGATTACTTAGCTACACGTTCCAGCCATTTCACCATGAACAGCATTACTCCCATTGAAATGAAGCATACTATCATGAAAATTGCCCAGCAATATCCGATAGGAATAGCGTTATACATAAGAGGACCGATCCACAACAGGAGATTACCTACTGCTGTTGCACCGAGCCATAATCCCTGACAAAGTCCCAAAAGATGCTTTGGAGCTACCTTCGAAACGAATGACAGTCCAAGTGGTGAAATAAACAACTCAGCTACAGTAAGCAGGAAGTAAAGTACAATCAAAACCCATGCTCCTGCCTTAACCTGCTGGTCAATAGGCAATTCTCTATATTCAGCAGCAGAAGGATAACTCATAATGAGTGAATATGCTGCCAAGAAGAGATAAGCCAAACCTGCGATAAGCATACCGATGGCAATCTTACGCGGAGTAGAAATCTCTTTACCTCTTCTTGAAAGAGAACCGAAAATCATCATAATAATCGGAGTCAATGTAATAACAAAGAAAGGATTAACTGCCTGCCATATTTCCGGAGCGATTGTCGATGTATCAACGAAGTCTCTCGCAAAGAGTGAAAGTGAAGTACCATTCTGATGGAATGAGAACCAGAAGAAAATAACAACACCCAGCACTGCAAACAATGCGTAAAGACGCTGTTTGATTTCCTTCGCCATAGCAGCCTTTTCTTCAGCTGAATAAGTAACAGCAGCAGCGGCTTCTTTCTTTCCCGGATTTGGGAACTGACTCTTGGTAACAAAGAAGATAATCAAAGAAATAAGCATTGCTGCAACAGATGCAACAAATGAATAATGAATACCTTCATTAAATATCTGCAAATACTGTGCACAAGAAGCAGCCATATCGGTAGTTTCACCTACACATTGTGACATCAACTGATTCAGGTTACCCATAGCCTCAGCCGACATTCCCTCTGCACCTTTTGCTATATAGTCATGACACAAAGCAGGAAGACTCGCATTATAGACCATATCGTGTGCACTCAGCCACCAGCTTCTCAACAGAGGAGCAATAAACGGAGCTACCAGTCCGCCGATATTGATAAACACATAAAAGATCTGGAATCCAGAATCTCTCTTGCTCTTAGCTTCGATCAGTTCTTTTTCCCCCTTTGTAGCAGCCTCAGCTTCAAGATTATCGTACATCTGGCCTACGATAGCCTGAAGATTTCCCTTGAACAGACCATTACCAAATGCTATGAAGAACAATGCAATACAAGTAAGTGTAAGCAACCATGATGTATTGCCTGCGTTAGCAGTAATAGGAATAGATAATGCAATATATCCAATAGCCATCACCACAAGGCCGGCCATGATTGTACCTTTATAATTCTGCTTTCTGTCAGCAATCAGACCCCCTACAAGACTTAACAGATAGATACCTGCATAAAAGAATGAATAGATAAGTGTACTTTTTTCCTCACTTATACCAAATTTAGAACAAAGGAACAACACCAGCACAGCGTTCATGATGTAGTAGCCAAAACGCTCCCCCATATTAGAAAGTGCAGCAGGTATCAGACCTTTAGGATGCTTGTTAAACATAAATAATGAAGATTTTAATGATTAATAAATTTAATATTTTTCGCAAATATATAAAAAAGTGGCAAAAACACAGGCAATTGTCCTGTTTTTTCAATCTTTTCGGTATAAAACAACGAAAATATTAGCACAAATCGAACAAAATTCGCCCATGTTTCAAACAAAACGTCACCACGTTCCTATTCACCGAACAGTGTGCAGACTTCGGCACGGCTAACCTTTATCAAATCGTCGGGAGCCAACTTGACCTGCAAGCCTCGCACACCCGCACTGACATAGATATAAGGGAAATCATTGCATGTATGATGAATATACGTAGGAAAATGTTTTTTCATGCCTATTGGAGAACATCCTCCCCGAATATACCCTGTCAACGGAAGCAGTTCCTTGACGGGAATAAGGTCGCATTTCTTGTTTCCCGAAACCTTCGCAGCCATTTTCAGGTCAATTTCATGCTCACCCGGAATCACACAGACAAAATAACCCGATTTGTCTCCGTGAAGTACCAGTGTCTTGAAAACCTGTTCGATATTCTCACCCAGGGTAGCGGCAACATGTACACAACTCAAATCGTTTTCATCAACTTCATAAGGTACAAGTTCATATTTTATCTTATCTTTATCCAGCAAGCGTGCCGCATTCGTCTTTGCTATTTTTTCTTTTGCCATAATAACCTGATTGTTTTTATCGCTTAATTACTGATTTTCCAACTCTTCTTTAATAAACCGGGGCGTATATCCCTTATCCGATTTTGCAACTTCCTCAGGAGTCCCGCATGAAAGCAGTTGTCCTCCACCTCTACCTCCTTCTGGGCCCATATCGATAATATAGTCTGCCATCTTGATAACATCCAGGTTATGTTCGATGACAATAACTGTATTTCCTTTATCTACCAGCTTGTTCAGAACCGTCATCAGCACACGTATATCTTCAAAATGCAAACCGGTAGTCGGCTCATCCAAAATATAAACGGTTTTACCCGTATCGCGCTTCGAAAGTTCTGTTGCCAGCTTCACGCGCTGACTCTCACCACCCGACAAAGTAGTAGAAGGCTGTCCCAGCTTGATATATCCCAGTCCGACTTCCTGCAAAACCTTTATCTTATTCAGTATCTGAGGAACATTTTCGAAAAACTCTACCGCACGGTTGATGGTCATATCAAGCACATCGGCGATAGATTTGCCTTTATAACGCACTTCCAGCGTTTCTCTGTTGTAGCGCTTACCGTGACAAACCTCACACGGAACAAATACATCCGGAAGGAAATTCATTTCGATCGTTTTATACCCATTTCCTCCACAAGCCTCACAACGTCCTCCCGAAACATTGAATGAGAAACGTCCCGGCTTGTATCCGCGTATTTTGGCTTCGGGAAGCCCCACAAACAGATTACGGATATCAGAGAAAACACCGGTATAAGTTGCCGGATTGGAACGAGGCGTACGTCCAAGCGGTGACTGGTCGACATTCACCACTTTATCAATGTATTCCAGTCCTTCTATCGCATCATAAGGCAAAGGCTCTTGCAAAGAACGGTAAAAATGCTGAGAAAGAATAGGCTGAAGGGTATCATTTATCAAAGTAGACTTACCGCTTCCCGAAACTCCGGTTACACAAATCAGCTTGCCCAGTGGAAATTCCACATCTACCCCTTTCAGATTATTTCCTCTGGCTCCACGCAGCCAAAGTGATTTGCCATTTCCCTTCCGGCGTTCGGCAGGGACTTCAATCTTCATCTTTCCATTCAGATACTGCGAAGTAAGTGTAGAGGTCTTAAGCATCTCTTCCGGAGTTCCGGCAAACACAACCTCACCTCCCAGTCGTCCGGCCTTCGGCCCCATATCTACCACATAATCGGCAGCCAGCATCATGTCTTCGTCGTGTTCTACCACAATGACAGAGTTTCCCAGGTCGCGCAACTCTTTTAAAGAGTTAATCAGCCGGATATTATCCCGTTGATGCAGACCGATGCTCGGTTCATCGAGAATATATAAAGAACCGACCAAACTGCTGCCCAAAGAAGTGGCTAAATTGATACGTTGGCTTTCTCCGCCCGAGAGAGTAGAAGACAACCTGTTCAAAGTCAGGTAACTCAACCCCACCTCTTGCAGAAAACAAATACGATTCCTAATCTCGGTCAACAATCGTTTCGCAATCAAAGCATCATGTTCGTCGAGTTCGAGACGGTCGAAGAACTCTTTCAACTCGCTAATCGGTAAATTCACAAGCTCTGAGATTGAACGCCCTCCCACCTTCACATATTCAGCCTCAGGTTTCAATCGGCTGCCTTTGCACACAGGACAGATGGTCTTTCCCCGGTATCGGGCGAGCATTACACGATATTGTATTTTATACTGATTGGCTTCAAGCATAGCGAAAAATCCGTCTATTCCCTCGAAATCGCCGGCTCCATGCCACAATATCTCTTTCTCTCGGTCGGTCAATTTGAAATAAGGACGATGTATGGGAAAGTGCAAAGAGTCTGCTTGGCGTATCAAATCGTTTTTCCATTCACTCATTTTCTCCCCACGCCAACACATCACAGCATCGTCATAAACCGACAAAGTTTTATTCGGGACAACCAAATCCTCGTCTATACCGATAACCTTCCCAAATCCCTCACAAGTGGGACATGCACCCACCGGATTATTAAAGTTAAACATCAACTCGCTCGGCTCGTTGAATGTGATACCGTCTGCCTCGAACCTTTTCGAAAAACTAAACTCCCGTATTTCTTCGCCGTCATAAACCAGAACGATACACTCTCCCCCACCTTCAAAAAAGGCAGTCTCGACAGAATCGGACAATCGGCTGATTGTATCGGTCTCATGCGAAACACTCATTCGGTCTATTACCAAACGAATAGCGTTGGGCTCCGGTAATTCCCCATCGGTCAACAAATCTTCTATGGCTTGGAAGCGCCCGTTCACTTCCACTCTCGGAAAACCTTCCTTTTGCAAAATTTGTAAGTGAGTTTTCAAGTCTCGCCCTTCCGGTATAACCAAATTCGTAAGCAAAGCGAAACGAGTTCCATCGGGAAAACCTAAGGCACAATGCACGACATCGTCTACCTGATGCTTCTTAACCAACTCCCCAGACACAGGAGAATAAGTTTTCCCGATGCGAGCATACAGCAACCTCATATAATCATATATCTCGGTCGAAGTTCCCACCGTCGATCGAGGATTCCTTGTATTTACTTTCTGTTCTATGGCTATGGCAGGCGGAATGCCTTTGATATAGTCACATTCGGGTTTACTCATACGCCCCAAAAATTGCCTTGCATAAGCCGAAAGGCTCTCGACATAACGGCGTTGCCCCTCGGCATATAGCGTATCGAATGCCAATGACGACTTACCCGACCCGGAAAGGCCCGTGATAACGATAAGTTTGTTACGGGGTATCTCCAAATCGATGTTTTTCAAATTATTGACCCGAGCCCCTTTTATAGAAATGGATTGTTCTGACATACCGTCGAATTATTATATAGTATGCAAAGATAGTGATAAACCTTATACTCACGAACGGAATATCCCCTCTGATTACCGTTTTTTTACACCCGGAACTATGAAAGAAACAAAAAAGCTTATTTTTTCACCGACCGAACGATACAAGCCATGATTTTTTTGTTATCTTTGTAACAAACCCATAAAATTTTCGGTATTATGAAATGTGCATCTTTATTAGCAGGATTCCTCACCGGCGCAGCCATCGGTGCAGCCTTAGGAATACTCTTCGCTCCCGAAAAAGGAGAAGACACGCGTAGCAAAATCAATGACGTTCTTC
>ENA-OPRV01001695-OPRV01001695.1-human-gut-metagenome-genome-assembly--contig:-NODE-1695-length-10894-cov-4.434357_pt1 | contig 10894 bp, 13 predicted proteins | sample MGYA00241896_ERZ501886 | MGnify/ENA primary metagenome ERZ501886 (study PRJEB25962, sample SAMEA2042452) | human gut metagenome | biome: human gut; feature: human-associated habitat; material: faeces... | reverse complement strand
GGAACACCTTGCCGTTGACCGGCCGGTTCTTTCTGTTTTTCATTGTTGTGCCCTCCCCTCAGTTCCAGCGGCGTTTTTCCAGTTCCTGCACGGTAAAGAACAGGAACAGCACCGTCACGGTGAGATAGTACACCAGTGTGGGGATAGAAAAATTGCTGTTGACGAATTCCTCAAAGGGAGCAAACAGGCACAGTGCGCTCAGCACGGCGCTGAAGCCCTCGGTCAGCCAGCTGCTGCGCAGCAGGAACAACACCGTGAGCGCCGCACAGCACCCGGCAAAGGTCAAACACCCCAGCGTGAAGCTGCGGCTGCGCAGGCCCGCCACCACACTGAGCACCGCGGCCAGTGCGGTGAACAATGCCAGCGCCACGGCACTGCCGGTGGTGAACATCCTGCGCAGGCTGGGCATCAGATAGGCCAGCAGCAGCGCCGCCGCTCCGGCCACCGCCGCGATGATCTGGTTTTCGGTCAGGCTGGACAGGAACACTCCGATGGCAATGACGGCGCAGCCCAGCAGATAGTAGCACAGCAGCGCCGCAAAATTGGCCAGCGTACTGGCAGCGGTCGCCCCCAGCGCCTGCAGCGTCAGGATCATGACTGCGTCCACCACGCAGGGCAGTGCATACACCACGCACAGGGCAAAGAACTTGCCCAGCACGATGCCCGTCACCGGCACCGGACTGGTGAGCAGAAGCTGGTCGGTGCGGGTGCGGCGTTCCTCCGCAAAGGAACGCATGGTCAGCACCGGAAAATAAAACAGCAGCATAAAAATGGTGTTGTACAGCGTATAGTAGCCAAAGTCCGGCAGGCCGTAGCCCAGGTTCAGCGCCACAAAATAGATGGCCGATGCCACCAGCAGAAAGGCGGTGAGCACATAGCCGATCATTCCATGGAAGCAGCTGCGGACTTCCCGTTTGAAAATTGCGAACATCGGTCATTCTCCTTTCGGTTCGGTTTCCGGTTCTTCCGGCACATCGGCGGTTTCCCCGGTCAGAGCCAGGAACACTTCCTCCAGGCTGCGGTTCTCCGCCGTCAGCTCCAGCACCGTGCACCCCGCCTCCGAAAGGGCGCGGGACACCTCGGCGCGGCGGTCGGTGGTGTCGGCAGTCTCCGCAGTAAAGGTCACCTCGCCGTCTGCTTCGCTGACCAGCTGCACCCCGGTAATACCCGGCACAGCTTCCACGACCGGCAGCACCGTATCGCTGCTGCCCAGCGCGGTAACACGCAGGCGGATGCCGGGGCTCAGCTTCTCACTCAGCTGCTCCGGAGTGCCCTCGGCCACTAACGCTCCCTTGGAGAGGATCAGCACCCGGCTGCACACCGCCTGCACCTCGCTGAGGATGTGGCTGGACAGGATGACCGTGTGGGTCTTGCCCAGTTCCCGGATCAGTTTACGGATGCCGATGACCTGCGCCGGGTCCAGGCCGACCGTGGGCTCATCCAGAATGATCAGCTGCGGGCTGCCCAGAAGAGCCTGCGCAATGCCCACGCGCTGGCGGTAGCCCTTGGACAGGCTGCGGATGAGCCGGGGCATCACCTGATCCAGCCCGGTGCGCCGGGCGGCCTGCTGCACCTGCTCGCGGCGCTGGGCTTTTTTGACCCCCTTGAGCTCGGCCGCAAAGTCCAGATATTCCTGCACGGTCATTTCCGGGTAGAGCGGCGGCTGCGCCGGCAGGTAGCCCACACAGGCTTTGGCCTGCTGCGCCTGCTCCGGCAGGGAAAAGCCTGCCACCTTCACTTCCCCGCCGGTGGGGGCCAGGTAGCTGGTCAGGATGTTCATAATGGTGGATTTGCCCGCGCCGTTGGGGCCCAGCAGCCCATATACCTGCCCGTCCGCCACGGAAAAGGTCAGATCCCGGATAGCCGGATGGCTGCCGTAATTCTTGCTCAGATGCGATACTTCGACCACAGCAATACGCTCCTTCTCGGTTGATTGAATGCTGGTTTATTTTAGACGGAAATTGTGTTCAAATTGGGGCAAACCTGTGTGGAAAGCAAAAACAATTCCGCCCCGAAACGCAAAAAAGCGCCGCCTCCCGAAGGAGACGGCGCTGGAAAAGCCTGTAATTACTTATTACGGCCAAAGCGCTTGTTGAAGCGCTCAACACGTCCGCCGGTGTCGACCAGCTTCTGCTTACCAGTGTAGAAAGGATGGCACTTGGAGCAAACTTCGACGTGGATCTCGGGCTTGGTGGAACGAGTCTTGATGACGTTGCCGCATGCGCAGGTGATGGTGCAGTCAACGTAGTTCGGATGGATACCCTGTTTCATTCTTTTCACCTCATTTCTGGTTCTGACGTATTGGGGCCATATTATAATGTATGTGCCCATCACAACCTTCAATATCGGCTACCCCCTCGAGCGGCCTTGGAAACGATTGCCTTAATATTATATCACTCCACGGAAAAATTGCAAGAGGATATTTTGACTTTTTTGCACTTTTTTCTGGAAAGTCCTTCTCTCCGCCCCGGAAAACGAACAAGCCCGGCAGAAAACTCTGCCGGGCCGTTTCTGATTCCTCCAGCCTCACCCGGGAATGGGCGTTCCGGCTCCCGCAGGACAGCTGCTTTCCGCAAAAGCAGCCGTCAGAGCCAGAGTTCCAAGACAAGGCTTATCTGCATCGCATCTGAAAGACACGATGAAACGAATTTACTGGACAAAGTAAACGCCGTCGGCACCCTCTGCATCCGAGATGGCTACCATGAGCAACTCGTCCTCGTCCGTCCAGGTAAAGATGCAGGCGTAGCGCAGCTCCACGCCGTTGTAGTCGAAGATGACGCCCACGCTGCCGTCGTCGAGATACTGGTAAGTGCCGTTCAGCGTGCCGCCGCCCTGGATCATCTTTGCGCCGCCTGCGGCGTCAAAGGTGAACTGCAGCGTGCCGCCGTATGCCGCCAGAGACTCGTCCATCTCGGCCTGGGTCATCTCGCTGCCGTCGATGTAGCCGCCGGCAAACGACCAGACCGTGTTGCTCATGTCCGGCGTATCTGCCTGCGGAAGCTCCCACAAAGAGTTTTCCTCTTCCAGTACAGCTGCCGTAGGGGCTGCATCCACAGAGATGGCCGGCGCGGCCAGCACCGGTGTCGAAAGCGAGGCCAGAAGTGCCGCGCTGAGTGCAAGAGAAGTGATACGTTTCATAAAACTTTTCCTCCTTGTGCGATATTCGGAGAGCACATTTTGTCTGGTTCCAGTATACTCTTTTCTGCCCCTGCGGCGGACAGTTTGACACGATTCGCCCCGAAACTGCGCTCAATCGACCCGGCTCACAGAGAAACGCGGAGGATGAATCTGCCGTCCTGCACCGAGAAATCCGAAAGCCCTTTATATTTTTCCACGATAGCGCAGATGCTGCGCACGCCAATGCCGTGTCCTTCAGCGTGGGTCACTGGCAGGCCATTTTCAAACTGTATTCCCTCCGGACAGGGATTGACGAACTGCAAAAAGAGATGTCCGTTCTTTTCCCGGGCAGTAACTTCAATGTATGCAGGGCCATTCTCTGCTTTCATCCTGCGACAGGCCCGGAGCGCATTTTCCAGCGCATTGGAGAGCAGCACGCAGAGGTCTGTCTCAGCCACCGAGATAAGCTGCGGGATATGAGCCTGAATGTTGAGCAGCACACCGCAGCTCTCCGCCCGGCCTGCAAAGGACGAGAAGATGAGGTTCTCAGCCTCGTTCTCGCAGTAGGTCGTCACCTTGCTGGCCTCTATCTCGAAGCAGATGCTCTGGATGTACTCCTGTGCCTGCTCTCCCCTGCCGTTCTCGATGCAGGCGGAGATGTATTGCAGATGGTGGCGCAGGTCGTGGCGGTAGGCGCGAGTCTGCTGCTGGGAGGTGCGCAGGGCCTCGATCTCCCGCACCGCCTGGCCAACCTGCAATTTGAGGTTGTTCCGGGTCTGTTCCAGCTGGCCGCGGGTGCGCTCCTCTGCCGAGACCCGGAGGACAAAGACGATATATGCCACGCTGCACACGAAGGGCATGAATTCCACCGCCGCCTGATTGCCCTGGGCGAGAAGGTCGGTGTAGATGCGGGTCACATAATCGAAAAGGTAGCCTGCCAGCGGCACTACGCCGAACAGAAGCTGCATCGAGCGCGGATACCGGGCAAAGCTGCGGGCCGCCGGTGCAACATAGCGCAGCAATACCGCCAGCAACGGCAGCGTGACCACCATCTCGACGGCGGGCTGCAGCCAGTCGATGCCCGGCACCATCGCAATGACCAGCAGCGCCACCCAGCGCCGGAGCTGACAGCACAGATACGCCGCCAGCACCGAGATGGTGGGCCAGAGCCATTTTCCGCTGAGGACGCTGAGGATGATGGCGAGCGGCAGATGGGTGGTAAGCGGATACGCCTCCTGCATCGCCATCCAGCTACCCTTATAAGTAATAAGCGCCTGCATCAAGAGCATGGCTGCTGAGCCGACCGCCAATATAATGCAGTTTTTCTTCGTCCAGCTGATGTCACAGAACGCCGCCGAGAGTGCGATGCCAAAGAGCGCCACGGCAACACCGTTTGGTACAGTAAGAGCGTTCACTACATGACCACCTGCTTTCGGTCAAAAATATAGCTCAGATAGCGCTCTTTCGTTTCCGAATACTTCCCGTGGGGCAGCGGCACCACGGCTCCGTCCTGCATCGTAATGGAGCGTGCTGCGATGTTGGCGATATACTCCATATTGATAAGGAAGGAGCGGTGGGGACGGAGGAAATTCGGGTATTCCACGAGCTGGTCACAGAGGTCGTCCAGCCGGCCCATGCTTTCCAGCACGACGCCGTTGTTCAGGTGAAACGTGAGCGTCCGCCCCATCACCTCGCAGTAGACCAGCTCTTCCAGCTCCAGGCGGACGATGCCGCTCTTGCTCCGGAGGATGAGGCTGTGCTTCTGCTCCCTGGTGCAGGCCGCACAGGCCGAGTCCATCAGGCGGAAAAAGTCCTCTCTCCGGATGGGCTTGAGCTGGTAATACCATGCATCCACCGCGTAGGATTCCACCGCAAACTCCGTGCTTGAAGTAAGGAAGATGATCTTCACATTCGAGTCATATTCCCGTATCTCCCGGGCCGCAGCCATCCCGTTTTCGCCCGGCATCAGGACATCCAGCAGGATGATGTCGAAGCGCGTTCCCTTCTCCACCTCCGCCATCAGCTCGACCGGGCTTTGATAAGACGTATGGGCAAAGTCCTGCCCGCGGTCAGCAGCATATTCTTCCAGCAGAGCTTCCAGCCGTCTGGTCTCTTGGTTCTCGTCGTCACAAAATGCGATCTTCAGCATAAGGGGATCTATCCGTTCCCTTCTTTGTTTATTCTGTTCTATAGTATAGAGATTCTTGCTTTTTTCGTCAAGTTGTGATGGCAGCCCACCGGGCTGATTGCTTGCCGTCTGCGGGCGGCCGTACTGTTCCGCCAACGATCACTTTTGCACAGAAAACGAGCCTCCTGCATTGGAAAATCGATGCAGGAGGCCTGTTATTACCATATTATGAGGGAACCGTAATTTATAATTTCGCACCCGGCAACAAATGAAAAATACCACAGGAAAATGACGCAGAAAAACATTCTTTTCAACCCGCCTGCTGCCGCTTATCCAGGCGCATCTTATCCGCAATCATCGCGATGAACTCCGAGTTGGTCGGTTTACCGCGCAGATTGTGGATGGTGTAGCCGAAGTAGCTGTTCAGGGTGTCCACATCGCCACGGTCCCATGCCACCTCGATGGCGTGGCGGATGGCCCGCTCTACCCGGCTGGCGGTGGTGCCGTTTTTCTTGGCGATCTCCGGGTACAGGCGCTTGGTGACGGCGTTGATGTACTCCGGCTCGTTCATGGTGAGCAGGATGCATCCCGCAGGAACTGGTAGCCTTTGATGTGGGCAGGGACGCCGATCTGATGCAGAATATCCGTGACCTTCAGCTCGTCGCTGTCCACGCTGGCCGTGATAAGCCGCTTCTGGTGGCCGTGGGCGACTTTGAGCACCCGGCTGGCAAGGACATTCTCGTCGAAGGGTTTGACAAAGTAGTAGGCGAAGCCCTCATCCAGCAGCTCCTGGACCATTTCCTCGCTCTGGAAGGCGCCGGTGACGAAAAACGTGGTGTGCGTTTCGCCGGCGGCGACATATTTCTGCTTGACGGCCAGAGCATCCAGCCCGGGCATGAAGGCATCCAGCAAAACCACCTGCGGCCGCACCACAAGCATCTTCTGCAAAATCTGAAGGCCGTCTTTTTCCACGACGGTCACTTCTACGCCTTTTTGCTCCAGTGCCTCTCGACAGGCTGCCGTAACATCCGCACTGGTATCCGACATCAAAAATCTTACTTTATCCATCGTACTATCCTCCAATGTGTGCAGTTCCCTTTACAGTCTAGATTTTACCATATTTTACCATGGATTGCAACAGGAATTTTTTACATTTTCTGGAATTTTCACAAAAATCTTCTTGTTCATTCTGCGGTCTGCGCTTCGGCACCGTTTTGAACGGCGTTTTTTGCCTGTTCGAGCATCGTCTGGGCGAAAATCCCGTAGCCTCGGGTGGGGTCATTGACCAGAACATGGGTCACAGCACCCACGAGGCGCCCATTTTGGAGGATGGGGCTTCCGCTCATGCCCTGCACGATGCCGCCGGTCGCAGACAGAAGCGAAGGGTCGGTCACCCGGATGACCAGATTCCGGCGGGGGTCGGCGTCGCTGACCCGCTCGATCTGGATGCGGTAAGCGCGGGGCGCTTCCCCCTCGATGGTGGCCCATATCTCAGCGGGGCCGGTGACGACTTCCTGCGCGAACGCGATCTCCCGCAGCTGGCCCGAGAAGTGGGTGCGCGTCGTGCCGTAGACGCCGTTTTCGCCGTTGATGCGGATGGTGCCGATGGCGTGGGCGCTCAGGAAATGGCCCTTTAGCTCACCGGGGCTTCCGGCCGTTCCGGCACTGCAGCCGGTTATCTCGCAGGGAACGATCTCGCCGCTGCGCAGGGCGACGCTTTCGCCGGTGTCGCTGTCGCTGATGGGGTGGCCCAGTCCCGCAAATACGCCGAGCTCCTCGTCAGCAAAGGTCAGTGTACCCACACCGGCAGAGGAGTCCCGCACCCACATTCCGGCCCGCCACTGCCCGACGGCACCGTCCCACACTGGGGTCAGGGTAGTCAGCTTCTGCTCACCGCTGCGGATATACACAACCTCCACGGACTGCCCCTCGGCAGCGTCCAGGGCTTCCTTTACGGCTTCATTGCTCTCGGTGCGGGTCTGCCCGATGCAGATGACCCGGTCGCCAAGGCGAAGCCCGGCCTCCTTGGCGGGATTCGATGTCCCGCCGTCAGCCTGCCCGATCTCCGAAAATCCCACGATGAGCGCCCCTTCGGAGAACATCTTGACGCCGAAGGGTGTACCGCAGACGGTCACCCTGGGCCGCTCTGTCACCACCGCCCGGATGGTCTTGATGGGGAGCCACCCGCCCAGCGTCAGCGTCGTCTGGTAGCTGCCCACCGCCCGGGTGCTGGCAACATTCTGGCTCCCATGGCCACGCTGTGGCTCGACCCATGCAAAGCGAGGGAGACATAAGGCTTGTCCCGGCTCCAGATAAACTCGGTCAGGCAGACAGCTGTACAGCCAGCCCAAAGCTGCCGCAAGAGCCAGCAGCAGATATGCCGCCGCAAGCTTTGCCCGCTGCATTCTCTTCACGCCCATGGCCTCCCTCGCTGTTTTTGGGGTTATTATGCGGAGGCAATGAGGGAATTATCCTTCGGCAGTTGACTTTTGCGGCGAATCTTGCTACTATAAATAAAGTTTCCGTGCGGGAGTGGCGGAATGGCAGACGCGCTGGTTTTAGGCACCAGTTCCCCGTGAGTGAGGGTTCGACCCCCTTCTCCCGCACCAACCCACCTCCGGGCCCTTCCGTCCGGAGGTTCTGTTTTATCCCGACGCCGTCCAAAGGAGGATCTCATGGTCTACACCATCGGTGAAATGGCAAAGATGCTGGGCGTTCCGGCATCCACCCTGCGCTACTATGACAAGGAAGGTCTGCTGCCCTTTGTGGCGCGGTCATCCGGCGGCATCCGCCAGTTCCGCGAAAGCGACATCGAGTGGCTGCGGGTGATCGGCTGCATGAAAAAAGCCGGTATGTCCATCAAGGACATCCGGCAGGAACTGAAGCAGCAGCCGGAGGGCTGAGCCCTTCTCAGTGCCAGAACACGATGCCCAGTACGGCAGAAAGCAGGATCATCCCAATGGGGGATGGTGCTTTCTGCCGTATTTTTTTGTACCCGCAGTGCACCAGCCCCAGCAGCACAAACACCGCAATGGCCCGGCCGTCCGGTGCAAAGCCGCCCGCCGGGCCGGCCGTATAGCCGCCCAGCGTGGAAAGGCCCATCGTGACCGCCGTGGCCAGGATCATGGCCACCACACAGGGGCGCACTCCGTCCAGCACTGCCTGTACCCCGGCGTACCGGAGCACGCTGCGCAGCACCGCCGCCACCAGCAGGATGATGACAAAGGACGGCAGCACCACGCCCAGCGTAGCCACCAGTGCCCCCGGCAGCCCGGCCTGCGACGAACCGATGAAGGTGGCCATGTTCACGGCCAGCGGCCCCGGGGTGGACTCCGACACCGCAATAAAACTCAGGAATTCGCTCTCGGTGAGCCAGCCGTGGCCCAGCACCACCTCCCGCACCAGCGAGATCATGCCGTAACCGCCGCCAAAAGACAGGGTTCCGATCATCAAGAAGTTCCAGAACAGGGTCAGACAAATCATTTTGCACCCGCCTCCTTCCGCAGCTGCTGCACCCCGTACACCGCAAGGCCCGCCGCCCCGCTGAGCAGAATGTAGAAGATGGACGAGAAGGACACCGCCAGCACCGAGCAGCTCACCATGGCCAGCAGCACCGCCGCCAGGACCGCCCGGCTGAAGGCATCCTTTTTCAGGTTCTTCAGCATCTTAAGCCCCGCCGAGAGCACTAAGTAGACCACGCACACCTGAATGCCCCGGAACGCGCTGGACACCACCGACAGCTGCAAAAACTGGTCAAAGAACAGTGAGATGGCATAGATGACTGCGAAAGACGGCAGACACACCGCCAGCGTGGAAGCCGCTGCGCCGGGCACCCCCTCGAGCTTGTAACCGATGTAAGTGGCACTGTTCACCGCCATGGGGCCGGGGGTAGATTCCGCAATGGCCACCATGTCCAAAAACTCTTCCCGGGTGACCCACTGCTTTTCTTCCACGAATTCATGTTCCAGCAGGGCCACCATGGCATAGCCGCCGCCAAAGGTAAACGCTCCAATTTTAAAAAATGTCGCAAAAAGCGCCCGCGTTCTGGTCTGTTTCATACCTGTCACCTCTCCGGCCCCCATTCTAACACAGCTCCCTGCAAAAGAAAAGAGACCAGCGCAACGCAGCGGCGCAGGCTTGCATCCTGCGCGCGACTGTGGTATGCTTGATGCCAGAAAAAAGGGAGTCCGCGCAAAGCGGGCTGAGAGTGGGCTGCATCGCCCTGACCTGTGACCTGATTTGGATCATGCCAACGTAGGGAGATCATGTTCTGTGATTTTGTGCGGAGCTGCCCCCTGCCGGGCATCTCCGCATTTTTATTGTAAGGGAGTTTTACTGTATGAAAACCGCTTTGACCATTGCCGGCAGCGATTCCAGCGGCGGTGCCGGCATCCAGGCCGACATCAAGACCATGACTGCCAACGGCGTGTTTGCCATGAGCGCCATCACCGCCCTGACGGCCCAGAACACCACCGGTGTCACCGATATCTTTGAGACCACGCCCCGCTTTCTGGCAGAGCAGCTGGATGCCATCTTCACCGACATCTACCCGGATGCCGTCAAGATCGGAATGGTGAGCTCTGCCGAGCTCATCGACACCATTGCCGAAAAGCTGCATGCTTACGAGGCAAAGCACATCGTGGTGGATCCTGTGATGGTGGCCACTTCCGGCTCCAAACTGCTGCGGGACGACGCTGTGCAGGCCCTGACCGCCAAGCTGCTGCCCATGGCCGAGGTGCTCACTCCCAACATCCCGGAGGCCGAGATCCTGTCCGGCATGACCATCTCCGACGCCGCCGGCATGGAGGCTGCCGCAAAGGCCATCAGCGAGAAATACGGCTGCGCCGTGCTGTGCAAGGGCGGCCACCAGATCAACGACGCCGACGACCTGCTGTGGCGCAGCGGCACCGGCAAATGGTTCCACGGCAAACGCATCGCCAACCCCAACACCCACGGCACCGGCTGCACTCTGTCCAGCGCCATTGCCTCCAATCTGGCCAAAGGCTGCGATCTGGACACCTCGGTGGAGCGGGCCAAGGCCTACATTTCCGGCTGCCTGTCCGCCATGCTGGATCTGGGCCACGGCTCCGGCCCCATGGATCATATGTTTGCTCTGAAAGGAGAGTTTGTGGATGGCTGAGATGCCTTTTGTTTCCTCCCTGGTGCAGGAGGATCTGCCGGTGTGGCAGCAGTGCCTGGACACCGAATTCCTGCGCAGGATGGAGGACGGCACTCTGGACGAAGCCTGCTTCAAGGGTTACATCGTGGAGGACAGTCTTTACCTGCGGGAATACGCCAAGGTGTTTGCCTGGGGCATGACCAAGGCCCGCACCATGGAGACGCTGCGCAATTACTACTCCCTGCTGGGCTTTGTGCAGGAGAGCGAGGATGTGACCCGTCTGCACTATCTGGAGCAGTTTGGCCTGTCGGAAGCCGACTTGCAGGCCTTGCCCCTGCGGCCGGAGAACCGCGCCTATGTAGACTGCATGATCAACGCCGCAAAAAACGGCGAGGGAGAGGCCGAATGCATCATGGCCTGCCTGCCCTGCATGCTGAGCTACGGCTGGATCTTCCAGAAAATGCTGGACCGCTCCCCTGCCGTGCGGGACACCCTCTATGGCCCGCTGGTGCAGGACTACGCCGGTTCCG
>ENA-OPRV01001694-OPRV01001694.1-human-gut-metagenome-genome-assembly--contig:-NODE-1694-length-10896-cov-2.673831_pt1 | contig 10896 bp, 12 predicted proteins | sample MGYA00241896_ERZ501886 | MGnify/ENA primary metagenome ERZ501886 (study PRJEB25962, sample SAMEA2042452) | human gut metagenome | biome: human gut; feature: human-associated habitat; material: faeces... | reverse complement strand
TAAAAGTTAGATTTGTGTTTAGTTCCATTCGTTTGTTAGTAGGAAATCACGTATGTTTCGATGCTTGATGCCATTTTGGCTCATGTTAAACTCATCAAGAGAAACAACGTACTTTGGAAAGTTATCTTTAATATGATCATAAGCACCAAATTCACGATCAATTGTTTCTTGGGATGCCAACAGATAAGTAACTTGAACATATATTTTTTCGCCTTGTTTGTTGCATACAAAATCTATTTCTTTATTCCCATTTTTTCCTACAGTTACATCAAATCCCCGGCGCAATAATTCTAGATATACGATATTTTCTAAAATAAGATTGATATCTCGCATATTACCACCGAAAATAGCTTCACGGATACCGTGATCGGCAATATAATATTTTTCATTAGAAGAAAGAATTTGCTTACCTTGCAAATCTTCTCGTTTCACTTGATAGAATAAATAAGCTTCACAACAGTACTTGATATAATTCAAAATTGTTTCCGGAGACACAGTTCGCCTTTCACTTTTTAAAAACTTTGCGAGTGAGGATGCAGAAAAAGTTGTTCCCACATTCGCAATCACATAGGTAATGATTCGTTCTAGCAAATCAACATCTCGAATTTTATTTCGTTTCATGATGTCTTTGAGCTGAACAGAGTTGAATAAATCTTGAAGATATTGTTTAGACGGAGCCTCTGCATAACGAATGTTTGAAAGGTAAGGCATACCTCCGACAATAAGGTATTTTTGAAAACATTGCTGAATGGATGCGTCAGGAGTAATCGAACGATATAGTTCCATGAACTCTTTAAAAGAAAATGGATATATCACAAATTCTACATATCGACCACCCAAATAAGTTACTAGTTCACTCGATAGTAGATTTGCGTTTGAGCCTGTGATGTAAATATCACAATCTAATGATACGCGAAAAGAGTTGATACACTTTTCCCAGTCCTTGACTTCTTGTATTTCATCAAAGAATAGATAAACTTTGCCTTCCATTTCTGAGGCTTTTGCACGGATTTCATCATGCAGTGCTTGTGCAGTTTGTAAGTGGAAGTAGTTCATATCTTCAAAATTGATAGAGATAAATTGTTTTGGACTGATACCAGACTCCGTGAGCTCTTGTTGAATTAGCTTTAACATGACGGACTTTCCACAACGACGAATACCAGTTATGACTTTGATTAAGTCTGTTCCTATGAATGGACGGATGCGACTCATATATAGTTCACGTTTGATCATAAATCTCAGCCTCCTTTTGTAGTTAACTATAATATATCACGTTTATAACTAATAATTAGTATAAGAAATATAAATTTATCAGATATAACTGATGAAATGTAAAAATTAACGAAAAATTAAAGATACGAAATTAATTCTTGATGATAGAAAAAACATAAGTAAATATGGGTATCATTTTAAATCTCTAATTGTGTTGTTTGGTTGATTCATTCCAGTTTACAGAACACTTTAAGATTTGATTTGGAATCTGTTCATGGGTTCCTTTTAATGAATCAATTGAGATCAATGCAGCTTGATAGCCTTCATTATAGGCTGGCTGTACGATTGTTGTGACAGTTGGACTCGAGAAGTTTGTCCATTCTGTATTATCAAAGCCAATTAATCCAATTGTATCTGGCATCAAGTTACGGTAATCTTTTAATGTCAAATAAACTCGTGGTAATAAGAAGCAGTTGGCTACAAAGATTAGGGTACGAACACCAAAACGTAATTCATTATATAGTAGATCACGTAATGTATCACTTGTTACATCATCGGCTACAACATGGGTTTTGCATTTTTTCCTTTTGTTTCTAAAGCATGCCGAAAGCCAGTTGTACGCTCAAGTCGTGTACTTAATACATGGGGGTCAGCTGTAATCATAATGAATTCATCATAGCCATCATCGATAAGGTGTGAACCTACATTTAATATGGATTCAATTATTGATTCATAATATAGGCCTCCTACATAAAATGGAGGCTTTTCTTGGTATAAGAAAAGCTGTGGACTAAGCGATGTTAAAATCACTTTCTGTCTCACAGCTTTTTCTTTCTTTTACTATGAATGGTAAATGGAATAGGCTAAGTCCAATCACTCCAAGCATGATGATTCTAAATAAATAGATATAGTATCCATGATCTAGATTGAGGAATGGAAGTCCTTCTAATGGTGGTCTTACAATAAACATAAAGTTTGTATCATAGACTGCCAAAATAGAATTCATATATAGGTTAAAAATTAATAACGCAAATAACACGACTAAATTGTCTTTGAATGCCTGCATACCTAGGTTTGCATGTTTGAAACGAATCAAATATAGGGAAAACCATGTTAATGCTGCATGATACATGAAACATTGATATACATTGGCTACATTAAATTCAACGCCATACGTTGGAATCAAGATAGCCGCGATTCCTCCGCAAGTACCGACAACCGCAAAGAAATTGATCATTTTTTGTTTTAGTGGGCCATCTTTTCCAAAAGTAATGTAGGCCGCAATAAACAATAATATACTGCAGATATGGAATGGAAGGGATTGCGGATTTAAATGCATTCCCCCATGTGTACTTGGAATCATATCTGACATCATTTTTGTGACTTCGCTCAATAAACATATAAACATAAAGAAGTAACAAGCGTTTTGTAGCGTGAAATCTTCTTTTTTCGCATAGTGATTCATAATTAGGATAAATAGAATACATATTCCTATCCATATAAAATGTTTTGTAGTAAACATATGCCCTCTCCCTTGTAGTCCACAGATTATACCATTCAAAGCATAAGTAAACAATGATAAAATTATTAAACTTATCTTAAATCAAGTGATATACTTAGTCGTTAGTGAGGTTTTTATGAAACGGATTGATTTTGAAAATGATACAGTGACAAGAAATATAGTAAATGCTGCCTTCCCTTTATTGGTAGCACAAATAATGAGTCTTCTATACAACGTTGTGGACCGTATCTATATTGCTCGAATTCCTAGTGTTGGTACATACGCATTAGGCGCTATTGGATTATGTTTTCCTTTGACTGTGATTATAAATGCATTTTCGAATCTGTTTGGTAGTGGTGGTGCGCCATTGTTTTCAATCGGGCGAGGAGAAAAGGATAGTAAGAAAGCTAATTTAGTGATGAACACATCTTTTACAATGCTGATAGTATGTTCGATTGTTTTAATGATTGTTCTTTATCCTTTGTTGAAGCCTATATTAACCTTGTTTGGAACATCCTCATCAGCCATGAAATATGCCTATCCATATATGATGATTTATCTAATAGGAACACTACCTTCCATGCTTACTTTGGGGATGAATCCATTTATCAATGCACAAGGATATTCAACAGCAGGTATGTGTTCAGTTTTGATTGGTGCCATTATGAATTTAGTGTTAGATCCTATATTCATTTTCTTATTTGGACTTGGCATTCAAGGTGCTGCCATCGCAACTGTTATTTCTCTATGTGTTTCAGCTATATTTGTGTATTGGTTTTTAAAGAATCGTTCGGAATTAAAAGTAAGATTACTTAAAAAAGAGGAATGGATCGTTTGTAAAAGGTATGCGCAAAATATTGTTAGCTTAGGAAGTAGTAGTTTTATCATGCAACTCACAAACAGTTTGGTTTCGATTTGTTGCAACAACGTACTAGCGATTACCGGCGGAGATATTTATATTTCTGTTATGACTATTATTTCAAGTGTAAGACAATTAGTGGAAACACCGATTCATGCGATCAATGATGGTTCTTCTCCCGTTTTAAGCTACAACTATGGTGCTAGAAGAGCAAGTCGTATTCGTAAGGCAATTGGCGTAATATCTATACTAGTCTTTGGCTATACTGCCATAGTTTGGAGTTTCATTATTTTGATTCCACATATATTGATTCAAGTCTTTAGTTCCGATCCTGTATTAATAAGGAATACAGTGCCAGCTTTGAAACAGTATTTTGTGGCATTCATATTCATGGATTTGCAGTATATTGGTCAAAATGTATTTAAGTCATTAAATAAAAAGAAACAAGCTATCTTCTTTTCTATACTAAGAAAAGTCATTATTGTCGTGCCACTTACATATATTATGCCACTCTACCTTCATATGGGTACAGATGGTGTATTCTTGGCAGAACCTGTATCGAATGTGATTGGTGGAACTTTTTGTTTCGTAACAATGTTAGTAACAATCATGCCGGAATTAAAGAGAATGGAAAATGAAAATGTGATAAAATGAAATTCGCGAGGTATAAAAAATGGTACAAGATATTTATCCACATAAATTATACAATGAATTTGATCCCAATGTACAGGCAACTCAAGAGGATGTATTGCTGTGTATTGTGAATGGAAGGATTTTAATTCATTTAAATTGTTTTGAAAATAAGGAAGTCGTTTTTCCTAAAGTAAGAGATATACAAGTAGAAGATGTAGAGTATCGATATTTGTTTTCAATTGATAGTACAAAGTATTTCTTATGTGATATGCAATTGGAAGAGAATCAGATCCCATCCGGATATGGTTATGTTGAAGAAAGAAGTTTGCGTATTGAAGGGATTGGTTCAAAAGACAATTTGTTTGCGGCCATTACTGGAAAGCATTTGGCAGATTGGTATCGAGATACTAAATTCTGCGGAAGATGTGGACATAAGATGATGCATTCAACAAAGGAAAGAGCTATGGTTTGCCCAGAGTGTCATAATACAGTGTATCCAAGAATTATGCCAGCTGTTATTGTGGGTGTAATCAACGGGGATAAGTTGTTGCTGACAAAATATCGTACGGGATTTAAGTATAATGCTTTGATTGCAGGTTTTACTGAAATTGGTGAAACCGTAGAAGAAACGGTAAAACGTGAAGTTATGGAAGAGGCTGGAATCAAAGTGAATAATATTCGTTACTACAAATCACAGCCTTGGGGAAGTGCCAATGATATTTTGTTAGGGTTCTTTTGTGATGTAAAGGGCAATGATGAGATATCTATGGATACGAATGAATTGAAATATGCAGATTGGGTTCAAAGAGATGAAATTATTCTTCAACCAGGTGAATTTAGTTTAACGAATGAAATGATGAAATTATTTAAGGAAAATAAAGTAGAGTGAAAGTATCACACTCATTCTTCTAAAAATGATGAGGATATGGTACAATAAAGCGTGTAAAAATATTTATAGAAAATAGGAGTGAAAAATTATGGCAATTTCTGCAGGTGATTTTAAAACAGGATTAACTTTAATCGTTGATGGTGATCCTTGGGTAGTATTAGATTTCCAACATGTTAAACCTGGTAAAGGTGCAGCTATCTTAAAAACTAAGATGAAAAACTTAAAAACAGGGAATACACAAGAAAGAAACTTCAATGCTTCAACTAAATTTGAACAAGCTAACATTTCTAAAAAAGCAGCTCAATTCTCATATGAAGCAGATTCTACATATTACTTTATGGATTTAGAAACATACGATACTTATGAATTAACAGCTGACCAAGTTGATTTCAACAAATACTTTATTGTCGAAGGTGCTGAAGTATCTTTGATGTTCTTCGAAGGAGAGTTATTATCTGTTTCTGTTCCAGAAAAAGTTGAATTGACAGTAGCTGAAACAGATCCAGCAATCAAAGGTGCACCATCTAACCAAACTAAAGATGCAACTACAGATACTGGATTAACATTAAGAGTTCCACAATTCATCGAACCAGGTGAAAAAATCGTTGTATTCTCAACAGATGGAAAATATGCAGGAAGAGCTTAATCGCTCTTCTTTTTTTAACTATGAATAAAGTTGTCTTAATTACAGGTGGTGCTCGTGGCATTGGAAGTGCAATCGCATTGGAACTCGCAAAGAATGGTTATGATATTGTCATTAACTATTTAACTTCGAAACAGCCTGCCAAAGAATTAAAAGAAAAAATTGAATCTCAATATCAGGTTCGCTGCCTAACTATATGTGCAGATGTATCGGATGTAGATCAAGTAAATATTATGGTTAGTGAAATTGAAGAGAAGATGGGTGGCGTAGATATATTAATTAATAATGCGGCTGTAGATCTTTCTAATTTGTTTCATTTAAAAAATGCCGAAGAATTTAAAAGAACATTAGATGTCAATGTAGTAGGTGCTTTTAACTGTAGTAAAAGAGTCTATAAACACATGTTGGATCAAGAATATGGAAGAATCATTAATATATCAAGTACCAATGGAATTAACACATATTATCCAATGTGTATCGATTATGATGCTTCAAAAGCAGCCTTGATTTCAATGACACACAATCTTGCGGCTGAATTTGGACCATACATCAATGTGAATTGTGTTGCGCCCGGATTTATTGGAACCGATAATGAACTAGATGGCTATGACGAAGAGTTCTTAAAGGAAGAAACAGAAAAAATCATGGTGAAACGTTATGGAAAGCCAGAAGAAGTGGCATATCTTGTTCATTTTCTAATTAGTGATGAAGCTAACTTTATCAACAATTCCATCATTCGTATCGATGGTGGACAGATGGGTAGCTGTTAAAAAAGTGGTTAAATCCCTATATTTAAAGGGGGTTGACCACTTTTATTCTTTATTGATTGAAGTATCGTTTGAAACGAAAAAAGATGCACTTGGCATCTTAGTTGTTTTTCATATTTGTTAGGGCAAGAAGAATAGAAAGTTTTCCATATTCTAATGTTAATCCACCTTGCATATATAAAGTATAGGGTTCAACGACTGGAGCATCCGCACTTAATTCAATGGTACTTCCTTGTGTAAAGCTTCCAGCAGCCATAACTTCATCAAATGGATAGCCTGGCATTGGAGCAGCCATAACACGAACAAATGAATCAATTGGACTTGTGGATTGAATGCCTTGTGTAAAGCTAACAAGATTTTCTTTTGAACCCAGTTCTAAAGTTTGAATGATATCCGTTCTTTCATCATTATAAGCAGGAGATACGTTTTTATAGCCCAATTTTTCTAACATATAGGCTGTGAAAACTGCTGTCTTTAAAGCGCTCTTTACAGCATTTGGTGCCATGAAGATACCTTTAAAGAAAGAGTTGTTCAAGTTAAAGTTTGCACCCAAATCCTTACCGATTCCAGGAGCTGTTAAGCGTTCAGCTACCATATTGATCCATTCTTTATTACCAGCTACATATCCTCCAGTAGAGGCAATTCCTCCACCTAAGTTTTTCATTAAAGATCCAACCACAACATCAGCACCAATGTGTCCTGGTTCCAATTTTTCAACAAGTTCACCATAACAGTTATCCACCATGATAATAACGTCTTTGTTTACTTCACGAATCTTTTTGATGATACGCTCAAGCTTTGAAATGGTTAATGATAAACGGTGAGCATATCCTCTAGATCTTTGGATTTCCACTAATTTTACATTGTTTTCTTTTAAACGTTCAACAATCTTATCATCATCAAAATCATCATTCACTAAATCAATTTGTTCATACTTTACACCATTGGCTTTTAAGGATTGTGTAGAATCACCACATAAACCAATCATTTCTTGCAAAGAATCATAAGGAGCACCAGAAATGGAAATCATTGTATCTCCATGTTTTAATAGGGCAGATAAAGTTAAGTATAAAGCGTTTGTACCACTCATGATTTGAGGGCGTACCAAAGCATCTTCACATCCGAGTACTGTCGCAAAAATACGTTCGATTTTATCACGACCCTCATCATAGTTACCATACCCGTTGATATCCGCAAAGTCAGAATAAGAAACGTGGTTCTCAATAAATGCAGCTAAGATACGATCTGAATTGTATAAACATACATCATCAATTTTTTTATAAATATCTTTTAAAATGACATCCGATTCTTCTGCCATTTTCAATAAGTCTTTATCAATTTGTTCTAAAATCATAAATAACCTCCAAAAGTCCACTTCTTCTATTATACACGAATTCATGTATCGTATTCTAATTAATTAACAGTTTAAGACATAATGAATTATCTAATCATTTTTTATGTAGAATTCTACACTTTTTCCGATTGCAAACCAATAAATACATATATAAAAAGTGGCCTATCCTTTGTTCTAGGATTTTTGACCACTTTATTTCATTTGTGATTATTATTAAGATTTATGAAAACTTAAAATAGACTTGAAGAGATCACCATCCGTTTCAATCATAAACGTGCCATTCTGTACTTCGGTAAAACTCTTCACAATCGCAAGACCTAGACCGCTGCCAGCTTCATTCCTTGATTTATCGCCACGCACAAAACGTTCTGTGATATCACTATCAAAATCAAGCGGTGCCTTCGAAGTATTTTTCATTGTGATCACAACTGAATTTCCTATATCTTTCACATCCAAGAATACACGTGTGTTTTCAAGTGCATACTTAGAAATATTCGTAAATAAGTTTTCAAAAATACGATACGTCTTATTTCCATCCAAGCATACATGAATTTCTTTTTCTGGAAGATTTGTCACAAGCTGAAGATTTTTAGCTTGTAGAAGCTCTTCGTTTTCTGTACATACTTGTTCAATAAATTCAATGATGTTGATATCAGAATATTCTAAATCAATATTACCACTATTGGCTTTAGATACCTCAAATAAGTCTGTGATTAGAATGCTTAAACGATCTGTATATTGATTCAATCGTTCTAAATAACTCTTTTTATCTTCCTCACTAATACTAGGATCATTTAATAACTCTACATAATTCTTAATACCTGTTAACGGTGTTTTTAAATCATGCGATACATTTGAAATCAATTCGGTCTTTAAATTTTGTGACTGTACTTGTTCCTTTACAGCTTGTTCAAAACCATCCTTAATTTGATAGATATTATTGCTTAAAGATTGGAATAAACCAGAATCTACAGGCTTGATATTTTCAAAATTACCACTCGATAAATCTTCTGTCATATGTAATATATCTTGATATTGATTTTGAACATTCTTGATTTTCTTATATCCCACAACGCTGATGCCAATTAAGGCTGCAACAACGATAAAGAAAGAGAAGAATGGAATGTTCAACAAGGATATAAATGCAAGGATCACAATCAAACAAGTTGAGAAAATAATATATTTTTTAAGGATTTCATCTGATAAATCGGTAGAAATAATTCCTTCTACTTTATTTGAGAAATAAAGAATAAATTTACCAACCAAAGTTCTATGGAAGAACCAATCTCTTATAGATGTCGTAAATTGACATTTTAGCCAATATACAGATAATCCAATAAAGAATAGCGTGATGAACCACGCAAGAATATTCGTAAAATATACGATAGGTTGACTAAACTCAATATGATATCGATTCAAGATGTTTAAGAATGTATCTTCAATCGAATAGGTCGTTAATATACATGTACCACTGGCTAGCAGTGCATCAATTGTTAGAAATAATAGGAATGCAGGTTCAAATAACCAGTTATTCACATGTCTAAAGATATAGGCTTCCTTTTCATACGCATATTTATTAAGAAAGACATATAGGGCGATAATGGCACTACAAATCAAGAAGGCTGTCATAAAGAAATAGGTGTATTGATCGGCATCTAAATCTAAGAAGTCAATTAGACTTGTATTATCATAATTTAAAACAGCTGGAATATAGAATGTTAATACGACATCACTTGGCATATGAAGTGTGTAGCCTGGAAATGGCTTTCCATCACAATAATAAGTGCCACCATAGTATTCATAATACTTTTCACTGTTATAGTTAATAAGATTCATAATATTATCCGTTACATTTAAAGTATTCGAATCCAAAGTATCATAATATCTTGTATCTTTTTTCTTTACATTCACATTAAATTGTTTTGAAGTGATTTTATTGTTTACATCACACGTATAAAAGAAGTTTGGATCATTCTCAAAAATATTTTTTGCGCTAGATAATGATGAGTCTAACCCTTTTTTTATATCCTTTTGAATATCTTCCGGCGTATCTTTCTCAAAAGTAATATATTCATACTTTGGGTCCTGCTCCAACTTTTTGGCAAGAATAAAAGCTGTAAGATTCTGCTCTAAAGTTTCAGGAAGCTTTGTTGGAGTGGCTGTAGAAACATTTGGATAAAAACTTGTCACTATACAAGAACTAATGATGCATAAAGCACATAGTATTATTAAAAAAATATTCTTCTTTTTCATTGTATATTCTCCATTTTATAGCCCTGACCCCATATCACCTTGATATAAATAGGCTTTTTAGGGTTGGCTTCAATCTTTTTACGTAATTTACGAATATGAACCATGATCGTTTCTGTGTTGATAGCTTCTTCTTTCCATACTAATTCATAGATTTGTTGACTAGAAAAAACTTGTCCTGGATGTGAAATCAATAGTTTTAAAATATCAAATTCTTTTGGCGTTAATTTAATATCCCTTGAATTGAGTGTCACTCTTTTTGTCGTATTACTCAATGTAAGATCACCAATCACATACTCATCTTCACTCTTTGTCTCATTCTTTAAATTTAAGATTTGTTCGTACCTTCTTAAATGAGAACGCACTCTTGCGACAAGCTCCATACTTTGAAATGGCTTTGTGATATAGTCATCGGCACCAATATTTAAACCTGTGATTTTATCAATATCTTCACTTTTCGCACTTAAGAATAGAATCGGAAAATCATGTTGTTTTCGAGCTTCCATCACCATAGAAATACCATCCATAACAGGCATCATAATATCTACGATGGCTAAATGAATATCGTTTGTTTCAATCTTTTCTAAGCCTTCTTTTCCGTTTGCGGCAAGAATCACATTGTATCCTTGATTCTTCATATAAATTCCAATGGCTTCACGAATCCCTTGTTCGTCTTCTACCACTAATATTGTATGTTCCATAAAGTTCTCCTTTTAATTTAATAATGTAAATAAAATCCAATACATGCACATAGTATTCCAATGTATAACATAATTATAACCACCTTT
>ENA-OPRV01001663-OPRV01001663.1-human-gut-metagenome-genome-assembly--contig:-NODE-1663-length-11074-cov-2.686088_pt1 | contig 11074 bp, 10 predicted proteins | sample MGYA00241896_ERZ501886 | MGnify/ENA primary metagenome ERZ501886 (study PRJEB25962, sample SAMEA2042452) | human gut metagenome | biome: human gut; feature: human-associated habitat; material: faeces... | reverse complement strand
TTTTTATTGATATCAGGAATTATAAATGTTGTGTTTAATTTGTTCTTCGTGATTGTCTTACATATGGGTGTCGCAGGTGTTGCCTTAGCTACGATGATTTCAGAAGGTATAAGTGCGGGATTAATTTTATTGTGCTTAAAACATATGGATGGTCCTTTGCATTTTGAATTAAAGAATATGCGTTTTCATAAAGATCTCGCATTAAAAATGTTAGAAGTAGGGTTGCCTGCAGGACTTCAAGGTATTATTTTTAGTATATCTAATGTGTTGATTCAATCAAGTGTGAATTCCTTTGGCTCTGTTGTTATGGCAGGAAATACAGCTGCAAGTAATATAGAGGGGTTTGTATATACATCGATGAATGCGGTATATCAAACGTCATTATCGTTTACATCACAGAATTTTGGAGCAAAAAAATTTGATCGAATCGATAAGATTCTTATTGAATGTTTAGGTATTGTGGCTCTTGTTGGTTTAGTTCTTGGACAGGGAGCTTACTTTTTTGGACAACAATTATTATCAATTTATACCAACGATAGGCATGTCATTCAGTATGGTATAGAAAGATTAAGTGTGATAGCTGCAACGTATTGTTTGTGTGGAATGATGGATACCTTGGTTGGTAGTTTACGTGGGGTAGGCTATTCTATTTTACCTATGTTAGTTTCTTTGACAGGTGTTTGTGTTTTTCGTGTTATATGGATATTTACTGTATTTAAGTCTTTACATACACAATTTTCACTTTATGTTTCGTATCCAATTTCATGGACGATTACGATTATTGCCCATATGCTTTGTTTTCTTGTTGTGCGTAAAAGAATTAGAAAAGAGGCATAATGAAAAAAGCATTAATATTAGGTGATTCCAATACATGGGGATATGACCCTAGAGGCTATCTACAGAGATATGATTTAACGTATGTGGATTATTTAAATAAACTTGTATCTGGATGGATGTTTTTTGAAAATAGTCAAAATGGTCGTTTGTTGAGAGATGTAAAGGATGATATATTTGAATTGGATTCTATAGATTTATTTTGTGTGATGTTAGGATCTAATGATATAATTCATTATTATAAGGTTGATGACATTATTTTCTTTATGCATACTCTGATTGATAAAATTGATAAAGATAAAGTACTGATTGTATGTCCACCCGTTTTAAAGGATTCACCATTTTATAATGAAAGTGTTCAATTAAATGAGGCTTATAAACATATAGGAGTGAAATGTATCGATGGGAATCCTTTAGATATGAGTTTTGATTGTGTGCACTTATCTGAAAATGGGCATAAAGAATTTGCTCTTAAAATAGCTGAGTATATTAAAACAGACTTCATGTGAAGTCTGTTTTTTAAAAGAATAGATGTTCAATCAGTATTTTAAAGCCTAATAAAATTAGGATAGTTCCCCCTAGATATTCTGCATATTTTTCAAATAAACTGCCTAATTTTTTTCCAAATAATACACTTATAAAGGAAAGAATAAAGGTTGTGATTCCAATTGTAATAATAGCGGATAGAAGATTCACTTTTAAAAAGGCGAAGCTAACACCAATCGCAAGAGCATCAATGCTAGTTGCGACAGCTAATAGAAAGATGTCTTTTACAGATATACTATGGATTTTTGTATCCTCTTGTTTTTCTTCTTTTCCTTCTCGAATCATATTGATACCAATAAAACCAAGTAGGATAAAGGCAATCCAATGATCAATAGATTGAATGTATTCTGCAAAGTGGCTTCCTGCAAAATAACCAATAGCGGGCATGAGGGCTTGGAAAAAGCCAAATGCAAAAGCTAGTATCAATGCATATTTTTTTATTTTATTTTCATTAAGACTCATACCTTTTGCCAGGGATACGGCACAGGCATCCATCGATAAGCCGATTCCAATAAATAAAATAGTTACAAAATCCATATATATTCCCCCTAAAAACAAAAAAGGCTTATACGAAAAAAGATGTCTTTCTTCGCATAAGTCTTGTTTTTTACAATAAGCCAGATCGAATGATCAGTATGTTGACTTAAATACTTACTAATGTAAGATAACTACTCCCTTATGGATGTGATTATCTTATCAAAATCAAAATTTCTTTACAATGTAAAATAGTTATTGATATCTAACTGAAATGGATTATAATGAGTCAAAAGGAAGGTATATATATGACACATTTTTATATTATTAGACACGGAGAAACTATGTTTAACAAAAAAGGTCGTATTCAAGGGTGGTGTGATTCACCATTGACGGATTTAGGTGTTTCTCAAGCTAAACAATTAGGTAAAGAAATAAAGAATGTTAATTTTGATGTATGTTTTTGTTCAACAAGTGAAAGAGCAATAGATACTGCAAATTATATTTTAGAGGGTAGAAATGTAGATATTATTCCTACAAAGCAGTTAAAGGAACAAAGCTTTGGGGATTTTGAAGCTGAAAAGTCAGAAGATATTTTTAAAGATGGAGTGAGCTATCCGGATGGATATCGTTTTTGTGGAGGAGAAAACCATAGTGATGTAATTGAACGCGTTTTTAATGAGTTAAAAAAAATCGCATCCGAATATCCGAATGCGAATGTGTTAGTTGTGTTTCATGGTTCAGCGATAAAGCATATTGTTAATGCATTATGTCCAGGATTTATTCATGAAAAACCAACTACAGCAATTTTAGTTCCAAATTGTTCAATCACAAGGATTGATTATGATAGAGAATTCAAGCTTATTGAAAAGCCTCATCTTTTTCACGGTCAATAAACATCAGAACAAAGGCTACAATTAAAAGTGCTACGCTGATCCATATGGCTTTTAAAGAGAAGCTTTGAATACAGAAGTTTCCAAGGATGGCACCTAAAATAAATGCTAGAATAATTAAGTAATAAAGAAGTCCACTTTGTAGATGCTGGACTTTTTTTGTGCAAAGAAAATTACAAAGCTCATGAGTGCCTGTTCTTAAATTACCAATGCACATTGTTGTGGCATATCCTTTACCATGTATTTTGCGAAAGGCTTGCACCTGCATTCCACATGCAAAGGAAGTAAGGGAGTTTGCCAATAAGTTTTGTTCAAATGAAATAAATGCTACGCTGAATAAAATGATGATTTCAACTATAAGAATCAATTGACGCCAATGTACTTTTTGGATTTTTTGAAAATGTATAAATTCTGCTAAAAAGATTCCAAAACCAAAAGCAAGCACAGGACATAAATAGTGAAGTGCATTTTGAAATTGTCCGCTTGCTAGATTAACTCCAAACAATAACATGTTTCCTGTCTGTGCATTTGCAAAAACGTGACCTCTAGCCAAATAAGAATACGCATCCATAAATCCTCCGGATAAAGCTAAAATAATACCTAACTCAATGGATTCGGATGTTTGTTTTGCTCGTTTCATATAATAATCACAACCTTTTTCCTTAAAGATAATAATGCAAAATCACAAAAAATAAAAGCCGATATCGGCTTTTATTTTAAACAGTACCTTGAGCTTTCATTGCCTTAGCCACTTTTAAGAAGCCGGCGATATTAGCTCCAACTACATATTCTTTTTCGTGTCCATATTCTTTTGCAGTGTCACGACATGTTTCGAAGATGTTAACCATGATATTTTCAAGCTTTTGGTCAACTTCTTCTGCAGTCCAAGATAAATGCTGAGCATTTTGTGACATTTCAAGACCCGAACATGCAACACCACCTGCGTTACTTGCTTTACCTGGAGCGTAGAATACACCATTTTTCATTAGATAGTGGATTGCTTCTGGTGTAGTTGGCATGTTAGCACCTTCGCATACTGCAAATACTTTATTTGCTACTAATGCTTTTGCATCTTCTAAATCAAGTTCATTTTGAGTAGCACATGGAAGAGCAATATCACATGCAACTGACCATGGACGAGCATTTGGTGTATAAGTAGCGTTTGGTCTTCCTTCTACATATTCTTTAATACGTCCACGACGAACTTCTTTAATATCTTTAACAAGTGCTAAATCGATTCCTTCTGGATCATAGACGAATCCGTTTGAATCTGACATAGTTACAACTTTAGCTCCAAGCTGTGTTGCTTTTTCACAAGCATAGATGGCTACGTTACCACTTCCTGAAATAGTAACTGTTTTACCTTCAAAGCTAGTTCCGTTATCTTTTAATAAAGCTTGAGTAAAGTAACATAGACCATATCCAGTAGCTTCTGTACGAATTAAAGATCCACCGAATGTTAATCCTTTTCCTGTTAATACTCCGCTATATTCATTTTTTAAACGTTTATATTGTCCGAATAAATATCCGACTTCACGTCCTCCAACACCGATATCTCCAGCAGGAACATCTGTGTTTGGTCCAATGTGGCGGTATAATTCACTCATGAAGCTTTGGCAGAAACGCATAACTTCGCGATCACTTTTTCCTTTTGGATCAAAATCAGATCCACCTTTACCGCCTCCCATAGGAAGTGATGTAAGAGAGTTCTTGAAGCACTGCTCGAAACCTAAGAATTTAACGATACTCTGGTTTACAGATGGATGGAATCTGAGACCACCCTTGTAAGGTCCGATTGCATTGTTGAACTGTACACGGAAACCTCTATTTACCTGAACCTGACCATTGTCATCTACCCATGGAACACGGAACATGAGCTGTCTGTCTGGCTCTGTAATTCTCTCAAGAATTGCATTCTTCTTGTATAATTCCTCGTTCGCATCGATACATGGTCTAAGAGACTCAAGTACTTCTGTTACTGCCTGTAAAAATTCTGGCTGATCTGCATTTTTCTTTCGTACTACCTCGAGTACCTCGTCAACATATGACATAGTAAATTTCCCCCTAGGAATTAAATATTTCGGCTTTTTTCAACCGATAGGCACATTATAATACTAAAGCAAAGGATTGTAAAGAAAAAACTTTAGATTCTTTCGTGAAATTTTTTTTCACTTAAAAATCCTTTGTCTATTTGCCTATTTATCGGTTTTCTCAGATTCCGGATTTTCTGATGCCTTGGCATGAGACTCGAAATCTCTGCCATCCACCTTCCAGTACCGGCATCTGTGCTTCACGCATGTTGAGAATACAATCTGTGTCTTTGTCTTACCAAACTTCTGCAACTCGCCTACGAAATGATCCAGCTCGGTTGTTGTTGGGAAACGGACCTCGATCAGCATAGAGAAATCGCCTGTCACGCAGTTACATTCTACGACATTCAATACGCCGTCAATGTACTCGTTGAACTCTTCACGCTGCTCCGGCTGTACCTCCAGATTGATAAATGCTTTGATATAATGTCCCATGGCTTCTGGGTTCAGTCTCGTTGTAAATCCTTCCAGCACGCCCTCCTGCAACATACGGTCAATACGTGCGCCAACGGCTGTCGGAGACAGAAATACCTGCTCTGCAATTTCCTTCAAAGATGCTCTTGCATTTCCCTGCAGGATATCTAAGATCTTACCGTCAATCTTATCCAGTCGATAATATACCAACTCTCTTTTTTCCATTTTTGTAATCCTCCTAATTCAGGCACGCAGAATTTCCTCTGACCGCCATATGCTGTACATTATACCACTTATTTCGCAACTTGAGAATCCTTTGTGAAATATTATTTTTGATTTTAATTGTCAAGTGTTACACTTTTTTCGTGCAGGCGAGACAAATCCATCCAGCACCACTTTTCAGTTTTCCCCATTTCTGCCCGGATACTGTCTTTTCAGCCACGATCGTGTACACGCCCTTGTCACGGATTACCCCGGTTACTGTATGTGCGACTCCCGCATCCTTGCGGATATTCAAGCCGTTCGCCGTTACCTTTACCTTATAACCGCTTGTGTTTCCAGTAGCCGGTGCAGGTGTCTTCGTTCCAGATGCACCATTTGGTTTGCTTGTTGTGTCTGTTTTCCCAGCCGTATCCGCAATTCCGAGTGTTGCAAGGATTCCACGGGCATACGCCTCACCAAATGCGAGGCATTCTGCATCGGTATCTGCCTGCGCCGCATCCGCTTTGTTATCTACAAATACACCCTCGCAGATGACCGCCGGACATATCGTACTCCGGATAAATCCGAAATAGTCGTGTCCATAAGAATTCTTCTTCGTCTTCAAGCCCCGACTGTTCTGCCCGATCTTCACAACTTCTTTCTCAATGTTCTGTGCAAGCTCCTTTCCTTTGCCACCGACTACACTGTGGAAGATCTCGAAGCCATCCCCACCACCAGCGTTATTGTGGATATCCAGCGCGAGATCCGGTGCAAATGCATTACAGCGGTCGATCTTTGATACCAGCTTATCGGTCACATCCCCCGTTCGTGAAATGCGGGTGTCAATGCCCCTTGCCTGCAGGTAATCGTAGCAGGCTCTCGCCATCTTCAGATTCACGTCCTTCTCCACGAGATAGCCGACGGCACCGGGGTCGGTACCGCCATGTCCTACACCAATAAATACGCGTGCCATATTGTTCCCTCCAAATATTTTTTTGAAACTTCGAATTTTATCGCAACTTCCGTTGGATATATCTGGTCGAAGTTTCTAATATACTATATGCAAGTACGGGAACATTGGCACGCAAAAAGACTGCAACGCAGATACGTTGCAGTCTTTGAATTACTCTTCTTGATTTTGTCGCAGATCGCGTGGTTCTTACAGTTCCTCGCCGTTTGTCTCGATCACATGCTTATACCAGTCGAAGGAGTCCTTCTTGTAGCGGTTGAGTGTTCCGCTGTTTTCGTCCTCCTCGCGGTCAACATAGACAAATCCGTACCGCTTCTGGTAACCATTCAGCCAGCTCAGCAGGTCGGTATAAGACCATGTACAGTAAGCAAGTACGCGGCAGCCGTCATCGCAAGCTTTTTTAAGTTCTTCGATATGACGCTTCAGGTAATCGATACGATATGGATCATGAATCTTTCCATCCTCGAACTTATCGAACGCACCCAGACCATTTTCAGAAATCACAATCGGCAGATCATAACGGGATGTGATCTCACGGCAACACATACGGATGCCCATTGGATCGATCGTCCAATCCCAGTCCGTCGTTGGCAGAAATTCATTAGAAGGGTTCTTGTAAAGTCCCGGTACACCCTGTACCTTCGCGGTACCCTTCTTACCGGTTGTGTTCATCTCATGCGAAGTTCCTACACCATCGATCGGGTTATACTCTACGACAGTTGTCTGGTAATAGTTTACACCCATGAAGTCAACCTTTGCGGCTGCTTCTTTTAAGATTTCCGCATCGCCCGGCTCCATCTGTGGTGCGATTCCCTGACTCTCCAGATATGCGATTGCTGCACGCGGATATCTGCCATATGCATACATGTCCATCCAGTAATAATTCTTCAGATCATCATAATCGGCTTTCGCCATCGCATTTTCCGGATGACGATCATATGCGTAGGATGGTGAATATGCGAAGGATGAGCCTACCAGCGCATCCGGATACAGCTTCTTTAACGCAAGCACGCTCTTCGCATGTGCCAGAAATACATGATGATTAACCTGATAGAACGTCTTATCATCGTCAACCTTTCCTGGCGGATGCATGCCTGCCTGCCAGCCAAGTCCGGTAAATACATTCTGCTCATTCATGATGATCCAATGCTTGACACGATCTCCAAAATGTTCAAATAATGTCGTTGCATAACGAACGAAATCATCCACGATCTGCCGATTCTCCCAGCCATGATACTGCTCTTCAAGTGCTTGCGGCATATCCCAGTGGTACACCGTCACCATCGGCACAATGTTATTCGCGATCAGCTCATTGATCAGGTCATCATAGAACTTCAACCCTTTCTCGTTGATCGCGCCATTTCCATCCGGAATGACTCTTGGCCAGGAAATTGAAAAACGATAGGTCTTGAGTCCCATCTGGGCCATCAGCTTTACATCTTCCTTATATCTGTGGTAATGGTCAACTGCCTTATCTCCTGTTGTACCCTGGAAAGTCTTACCCGGAATACGTACAAACTTGTCCCAGTTTGACATTCCCTTTCCATCTTCATTCCAGGCACCCTCTACCTGATATGCAGCAGATGCACTGCCCCATAAGAAATCAGCAGGGAAGCCTTTTGATTTTTCAAAATACATTGCGTTCCTCCTTGTCGATTTATAATTTGAATATATTCATACCGTCATCCAGTTCCTGCGCTGCCTGACGCATCGCTGTTGATTTGCCGGTAATATCCTCCATGATTGCACCAACCTCTGTTGCGGATGCAGATGTCTGCTCGGTTCCGGCTGCATTTGCCTCTGCAATGGATGTCAGGTTCTGCACGATTCCTACAACCTTTTCTCTTGCATCATTCAGTCGGGTTGTATGCTCCGAAATGCGGTTGATTCCTTCGATTGACTGTTCAACCCCTGACTGTACCTGTTCAAATGCGCTCTCCGTCTGTTCCACATGGTCACTCTGTGTATGCATGATTTCCTTCACGTCATACATCGTCTCCACTGCCTTTTCTGCATCACGCAGCAGTTCCTGTACGATTTCTTCGATATGCGTCGCTGACTCATTTGTCTGCTCCGCAAGCTTCTGGATTTCACTTGCAACAACACCAAAGCCCTTGCCCTGCTCACCGGCTCTCGCCGCCTCAATACTGGCATTTAATGCAAGCAGATTCGTCTCCTCCGCAATGGATGTGATCAGATGTGTTGCCTCACTAATCTTCATGGCTGCTTCATTCGTTGTATTCGTCTGTTCCGCAATTATGTCAATATGCTCCTCGGCACGCGCATTGACCTTCTCTAATGCCTGCAAAATGTCGGAAGCCTGCGAAGTACATTCCTGCATCTCCTGTGCAAATGCAAGCAGCTTCTCCACCTCGTCGCTCGTCTCCTGCACCATGTTGCCCATCTCCACAACATGCTCTTCTGCGCGCTGTGTCTCACCTGCCTGTGTCGTTGCTCCTTCCGCAATATCATTGACCGCCTGTTCCACCTGTTCCATCGTCGTCGATGTCTCCGTGGCATCTGAGTCCAGTACATTAGCAGCGTCCATGACCTGCGCGCTCTTCTCCTTGATATTCTCTACCACACCCTTCAAAGACTGTGTCAGATAGTCAAGGCTTCGTCCCATGCGTCCGATCTCATCCCTACGGTTTGCCAGTCTGGTCTGAATCTCTTTCTTCGTCAGATCCATATCTCCGACCTTCACCGTCAGTTCAGAAACCTCATTCATAGGCTTGACAATAATATGCGCAAATACAGATCCGATCGTTGCAACAATCAACAGCTCAAGTAATACGATAATTCCGATTTTTCCTTCTACCTTCCGGATACTGCTGAATACATCGTCATAATCGGCAGTTACTACCATGATAAAATCCTGTGTATCATTCACATAGATACCGGCATACTTGTCTGCACCCTTAAATTCATATTTAACAACTTCATTTTCAACCTTCTCACCTTTAGCAATCTTGGCAACCGCATCACTGACCGCCTTGTTCTCCACAGGCTTGCCGATCTTATCTGCCGTTGGATGATACAGCATCGTACCATCGCCGCTGACTACATATATGTAGCTGCTTTCGACACCTTCCACCTGAACGCCTGTAAGTATCGAAGCCAGATGCTCACCGGACAGCGCATCATCACCATCCGTGTCCAGCTCATTATCCAGCATAACGCCATAAGCTCTGGAAAGATCACGCATATATCCACGTGTGACTGAGCCGATTTCCTCCTTCGTAGAAGAAATAAACAGTGCGCACGCAAATCCTCCCGTTACGAAAGCAAAAAATGCCATCGCCAGTAACATCTTCAGACGCACAGAATGTAAAAAATTAACCTTTTTGTGTTCCATATACCAAAACCTCCTGTAACAAAATACTATTCATATTTTACCACTTTTTGCGTCAGGATTCAATCATAAGAACACGAAAGACCGCTCATTCGATCCGCGGTCTTTCTGTCTTTTTATATTCATTTATTCTTTCATTGGAAGTCGCTCGTTTCCAATCACAACCAGCTCCACCTGTGAGATATCAATCGGCATAGTAAACTCTATTACAAAGTCGATCTGTTGCCGTTCCTGATCGTAATCCTGCGATCCTCCTGCCTCAAAATCAAATCCTCCAATATACGTTCCATCTTTCATCTTGATTTTGATGTACTCATGCAGAGAGAAATCTCCAACACTTGTAAATTTCAGCATCCGTTCACTTAACGTTGCTTCCACAATCTTCGCAGAATTGCTGCAATCCAGCGTGCCCGGTTCAAATTTGCTTTCCTGCAATGCGAATTCCAGTGTCCAGTCTGCTTCCTCAATCAAAACAGTATCGGAATACAGTGCCTCCAGATCCGCCTCATCCCGGTCTGCGTATTTTGGATCGTTTTTATCAATGTGCGTCGTCTCACCATTTAAACCATCAAATTTCATTGTAAGCACATCCCCCTCCTCGAGCTCCATGCCATCCGGAATCAGGTAAATGCTGTCGTACATCCGCTGATTTTCTTTCAGATCACTTTCTTCTCCGAGAATCAGAGACGATGTCTCTTCCAGTTTCTGATCTCCGTAATAGAGGTCGCCCCCTCGCATCCGGAAATCCACATCATACATTTCTGCGTCATAATCCGGGTAGGTCACAGTCCAGATCACATCCACCATATCGCCGGTTGTGATCGCCTTCTCAATCTCAAATGCCAATTTCGTCTCTGCATTTGTAATAACCTTCAATCCATTCGGATAATCCTCTTCAATATATTCCCGTTCCACGTACTGTTCTGGCACTTCTTCCGTCTGCTCATTATGGAAGAATTTATCTAGCAAGCCTTCTGAGTTTGCGTAAGCAATTCCCCCGGATAATACCACTCCTCCAATCAGAGCCGCCGCAATTGTCCGCCATACATGTTTTTTTCGATTGTCATGAAGCTTCGTCCGTACCCTCCGGATACATGCAGCTGTTTCCATCTCTGGAAATTCCATATATTCTTCCTCTGAATGAACCTGATTTAAAACCTCGTATATCTCCATCATACATGTTCCTCCAATCTTCCATGATTTTTTCGCACTTTCTTCTTTGCTCTGGAAACTTTGCTGTAAATCGTAGAGCTGGACACACCATATTCCTTCGCCAATACATCCACATCATCTTCCTCTG
>ENA-OPRV01001652-OPRV01001652.1-human-gut-metagenome-genome-assembly--contig:-NODE-1652-length-11147-cov-2.569870_pt1 | contig 11147 bp, 8 predicted proteins | sample MGYA00241896_ERZ501886 | MGnify/ENA primary metagenome ERZ501886 (study PRJEB25962, sample SAMEA2042452) | human gut metagenome | biome: human gut; feature: human-associated habitat; material: faeces... | reverse complement strand
TATTAGATTTAAGGTTAACAAAAGATTGGCTGTCTGGGATAGATAGCCTTTTTTTTATGCCCGCACCATTCGATTCATCCAATTAGTATCAATTCACTTTATACAACTTTTTAACCCACCAAAAGTGTTTTTAAACCCCAAAAGTTGTAGATTATAAATACTATGTTTATATTTGCAACATGAAAAAAGCGCTCGAGAAAATGTAGTATCTACAACTCGTCTGTGAAGTAGGTGGCGGTTGTGATATAGACAGCGTTCATAAGACAAACAAGCAAGCAATCTACAACAATAAAAATATGAAAGTTAGACTTATGACGAAAGTTAGTGCTGCAACCCTCATTTCAGCAATTGCCTGCAGCATATTCACGGGATGTACCGAAAAAGACCTATACAATCCCGAACGTGGAAAAACAGAACTAAAGCCGGAGAGCGAATACTTTGACTTTGCAACAACAGCCCAGGTAGCTTTTGACGTGAATTATGGAAAAATCGCAGGAGGCGCATTAATAGAGGTGTTTACAGAAGACCCCATCACCTATCAGACAAACAACCTCTACTCCATCAACGGCGAAGCGGTTTTTAAAATCTTTGCAGATGCAGACGGACGCTTCACCGGCAACGTAGAACTGCCCAAAGCGACAGAAAAGGTATATATCATCTCACAAAGTTGGGGAGCCCCCATGTATGTGGAAGCAGATGTGGAAAATGGCAAAGTGGTGGTAGATATGACCGAAAATAATGCCAACACCCGCTCAACTGCCATGACACGTGCAAAATCCAACCTGACTATCGACCTAAAGGATAGGAAGGAACGGGTATACTCCATCGTTGGATGGGGACAATCTCACGGTGAGATTATTGATAATAATGACATTGTAACTACGGGAAATTTCAATGACGGAACTTTAAAGCAGTTACAACACACACTGTGGAAAGGTTATGACAGCAAACCCAGCAATCTGGACAACAGAGCTTTGGTGAGCGATACAAAGCATGTGAACACCACCATTGCCCAAGCATATATCAACAACCAGGGACAACACGTAACGATTACCGATGCAGAACTGTATCTGACCTTCCTGACCGAACGTGCCGGTTACCTGACTTCCATCGGCTATTATTACTACAAGACCAATGACGTTCCCAACAGCCCTGACAAGGTAGACAAATTCATTATCATCCCTAATGCATCCATTGCAGGAGACGACCCATATACCGGACGAGGTAGTAACAAGTATTCCCAATCTGCCGCTCCTATAGAGAGGAATACAAAAATACAACTTCTGTATCAGGACGAAAACGGTAATGTCTCCACCAAATTCCCGGCAGGATATACCATAGGATATTTCATCATCCCCAATGGATATACCCCCAATAAAGGTATCGACTACTCTATAAATTATATATATTCCAATAAAGAATGGAACAAGATATATGCAGGCCAACAAGCTCGCTTTATCTCCCTCTCCACCAGCAACGGCACGGTAGTCTACGGAGTAGAAGATGGCGATGATACCAGCTACGAAGACATACTGTTCTGTATCGATGCCAACCCCAATGAAGCCATTCAAGACCCGGACCGTCCGGTCATAGACCCGGAAGAGCCTACGGTGACGAGCTCCGAAACAACCTACCGCACGTATGCCTACGAAGACATCTGGCCCAATGGCGGTGACTATGACTTGAACGACGTGATTATCGAACACAAACGGGCCATTTCATTCAACAGCAACAATTATGTGCTGAAGGTGGAAGACACCTTTGTACCCGTACAGAAAAGTGGTGCCGCCACATACTCCAACGCATTTGCCGTGCAATATGTGGCCAGCCAGCGAGGCAGCATAGAACTGCCTGCCGGAGCAGTCGATGAAACAGAGACCTCTTCTGTCATCCTATTCCCCGATGCAAAGTCTGTGCAGGGCAACGAATTTACCGTAACCCGTACATTTGCAGACAACACATTGCCTAAGAAGAATCTGGAGAGCGACTTGAACCCGTTCATCATTGCCCAGTATACAGCCGGAGCCGACAACCGGACAGAAGTGCATCTGCCCAAGAAGAAAGCGACCGGTAAAGCCAACGCAAAGCAAATCGGAGCCGAAGACGATGCCTACTACATCAACAAGGACGGCAAATATCCATTCGCCATCATGCTGCCGGCCACAACCGGCACGGAAGGCCCCATCCGGTTCACTCCGGCAAAGGAAACCGTACGCATCGACCTGGAGTATCCCGATTTCGCCAAATGGGTAGAGTCCAATGGTGCCACCAATAATGACTGGTATCTCTACTACCAGTCGTCCAAAGAGTGAAATCCTACGACATTGCTTAAAGAAGAGCCGCGCAATAGTTGCATTTGCGCGGCTTTTTCATGCATGACCATTACCGTTATGAAATTATTTTTTCTACATTTGCATCCGCTAAAAGGAAACAAAACCGCATCAGGCTGAAAAAAACATGAGGAATACATCACCCGCCGCACCTACCATCCGCTTTCGCCGCTGGAGCAGAAAAGCCTACGCTGCATTTGCCAGCATAGGACGGTGTGTCACCATCGGTTGCCTGCGCAAAAGCGTGGCAGACAGCTCTCTGTCCAAACAGAAGACTGCGGGAACCGCCGGACATGCCGGATGCGGGGAAGAGAGTGCCTGGAAAGGAGAAACGGAAGGAAGAGAAACCGACACCGGCATTCCGCTGGGTAGCAGCAGCGTCCTGACAAGTATCCTCACGGAGCTGGGAACGAACCGGCACATTCTTTTTGAAACACAAGTCATCCGCCCCTGCGGGAATACGGGCGGACAAGACACATATAGCCTGAAACAAAAGAGAACAAGAGGTACGGATTACCGGAAGCCATGCAGCAGAATGACGAGCTGCACCGCCCCGGCAATCCGTACCTCTGTCTTTATCCATGAACATAACCCAAGAAAGATATGACCCTACAGAAGTTGAAGGAACAAGTGCTGCGCGGCAGCCACATCAGTAAGGAAGAAGCCGAATGGCTGGCTGTGCAACCCGACAAGGAAGCGCTATACGAAGCTGCCCACGAGATAACCCGGGGCCTGGCCTCGGAGGAGTTTGACATGTGCTCCATCATTAATGCCAAGTCCGGACGATGCCCGGAAAACTGCAAGTGGTGTGCACAGTCGTCGCACTACAAAACCCAGGCAGACGTGTACGACCTGGTGGACAAAGAAGAATGCCTGCGGCATGCCCGGCATAATGAAGCCCAGGGCGTGGCACGTTTCTCGCTGGTGACCAGTGGACGGAAGCCCTCCTCCAGAAACATGGAGAAACTGTGCGAAGCCGCCCGGCACATGCGCCGGCACTCGTCCATCCAGTTGTGCGCATCACTGGGACTGCTCAACGAAGACGAAATGCGGGCACTGCACGACGCAGGCATCACCCGCTATCACTGCAACCTGGAGACAGCCCCCTCCTACTTTCCCCAACTGTGCAGCACGCACACGCAGGAAGAGAAGCTGCGCACCCTGCAAGCCGCCCGCAACGTAGGCATGGACATCTGCAGCGGCGGCATCATCGGTATGGGCGAGAGCATGGAGCAACGTATCGAATTCGCCTTCACACTGCGCGAGCTGGAAGTACAGTCCATCCCCATCAACCTCCTGAGCCCCATCCCCGGCACACCGCTGGAACGGCAGGCGCCACTCAGCAAGGAGGAAATACTGACCACCATCGCCCTCTTCCGCTTCATCAACCCGACGGCTTTCCTCCGCTTTGCCGGAGGACGCTCGCAACTGAGCAAGGAGGCCGTGAAGCAAGCGCTGCACATCGGCATCAACTCTGCCATCGTGGGCGACCTGCTGACAACGCTCGGCTCGAAAGTGTCAGAAGACAAGGTACTGATAGAAGATGCCGGATACCGGCGGCTCGCAGTTCGACAGAGAGCACCTATGGCACCCCTATACCTCCACCACCAACCCGCTACCGGTGTACAAGGTGAAGCATGCCGAAGGCGCCACCATCACCCTGGAAAGCGGAGAAACACTCGTAGAGGGAATGTCGTCGTGGTGGTGCGCCGTCCACGGGTACAACCACCCTACACTGAACCGGGCGGCAGAGGAACAGCTGGGCAAGATGTCGCATGTGATGTTCGGAGGGCTGACACACGACCCTGCCATTGAACTGGGCCAGTTGCTGCTACCGCTCGTCCCGCCGTCCATGCAGAAGATATTCTATGCCGACTCGGGCTCGGTGGCAGTAGAGGTGGCCTTGAAAATGGCCGTGCAGTACTGGTATGGCAAGGGAAAGGCGAAGAAGAACAATTTTGTGACTATCCGTTCGGGTTATCACGGGGATACATGGAATGCCATGTCTGTCTGCGACCCGGTGACGGGCATGCATTCGCTGTTCGGGGCATCATTGCCGGTGCGCTATTTCGTGCCGCAGCCGCGCTCGCGCTTCCACGGCGAATGGGATGAACGGGATACGGTGGAACTGCGGAAACTGGTAGAGGAGCATCACGAGGAACTGGCAGCGCTTATCCTCGAACCTGTGGTGCAGGGCGCTGGCGGCATGTGGTTCTACCACCCCCAGTACCTGCGCGAAGCGGCACAGATATGCAAGGAACATGGCCTGCTGCTGATATTCGATGAGATAGCCACGGGCTTCGGACGGACGGGAAAACTCTTTGCCTGGGAGCACGCGGGTGTAGAACCGGACATCATGTGCATAGGAAAGGCCATAACGGGCGGATACATGACGCTGTCTGCCGTACTGACGACGAATGAAGTGGCGGATACCATCTCCAACCATACACCGGAGGTGTTTATGCACGGACCCACCTTTATGGGGAATCCACTGGCATGCGCCGTAGCGTGCGCTTCGGTGAAGCTGCTGACCTCGCCCGAATACGACTGGCAAGGCAAGGTGACTCGCATCAGCCGGCAACTGCAAGAAGAGCTTGAACCGGCACGCCGATTACCGCAAGTGACGGATGTACGTGTGCTGGGAGCCATCGGGGTGATTGAGACAAAAAAGCCCGTAGACATGGCGTGGATGCAAAAACGCTTCGTTGAGGAGGGAATCTGGGTACGCCCGTTCGGAAGATTGGTATACCTGATGCCTCCGTTCATTATAGAGCCGGAACAGTTGAGGAAGCTGACGGGAGGGTTGATGAAAATTATACAGGAAATGAATTGAGAGGATAAAGGGAAAATTATTATATCAAGAATTTATGAACGTAACTAACTATATGCAGCAAGAGCTGCAAACATTGAAAGAACACAGCAACCTGCGCCGCCTGCCGCAACTGACACACGAGGGACGCACGGTTGTAGCCGATGGCCGGCATATGCTGAACCTTTCGTCCAACGACTATCTGGGTCTGGCTGCCGACCGCCAGCTGAAGGAAGAATTCCTGCAGACACTGACACCGGACACCTTCCTGCCGACTTCCTCCTCCTCCCGCCTGCTGACGGGGAACTTCGGGATTTACGAAGAGCTGGAGACGGAACTCGCTACACTTTTCGGCACAGAGACAGCACTGGTGCTCAATAGCGGCTATCATGCCAATATGGGGATTCTACCCGCCGTGAGCGATGCACAAACCCTGATATTGGCAGACAAGCTGGTGCATGCCAGCATCATCGACGGCATCCGCCTATCCACCGCACGCTGCATCCGCTTCCGCCACAACGACCTGGTACAACTGGAACGCCTGCTGGAACAACACCATGCAACATTCCGGCAATTGATTATCGTCACAGAAAGCATCTTCAGCATGGACGGTGACCAAGCCGACCTCACGGCATTGGTGCGTTTGAAAAAAAGATACTCCAACGTACTGCTCTATGTGGACGAAGCCCATGCATTCGGCGTAAGGGGACCGCGCGGTCTGGGCTGCGCCGAAGAAACCGGATGCATCCGGGATATAGATTTCCTCGTGGGCACCTTCGGCAAGGCAGCGGCGTCTGCCGGCGCATACATCGCCTGCTGCCGGACGATACGCGAGTATCTCGTCAACCGGATGCGAACCCTCATCTTCACCACGGCATTGCCTCCGACAAGTATTGCCTGGACACTGTTTATCGTACGGAAACTTGCCAGAATGCAGGACCACCGCGAGCATCTGGCAAGAATCAGCCGGACACTGCGCGAAGCATTACAAGCCAAGGGGTACGGATGCCCCAGCGCAAGCCATATCGTCCCACTGATTATCGGCCCCAGTGCCGACACCGTGCTGTGTGCAGAGCTGCTGCAGAGGCATGGGTTCTATGCACTGCCGGTGCGCCCGCCCACGGTGCCCGAAGGGACATCACGTATCCGCTTCTCGCTGACAGCGGACATTACAGAACAAGAGATAGAAGAAATAATTAAATATATATAGTATAAGAAAATTCATCACATATATTATTATGAAACAAGTTTACATCATCAAAAAAAATAATCCCAAGCTGCTACTGTTCTTCGCAGGATGGGCAGCCGACGAAACACCCTTTAAACAATATTGCCCCCAAGGCATGGACTACATGATTTGCTATGACTACCGCACGCTCGATTTCGATACCTCCATCCTGGAGCAATACCGGCAAGTGAACGTAGTGGCATGGTCCATGGGCGTATGGGCAGCTCCCATCGCACTGGCTTCCGTGCCCAAGGAGAAACTGCTGCTTATAGCTTTCAATGGTACCATTACCCCTATCGGTGACACAGATGGAATTCCCGAAAAGACCTTCCGAGACACCTTGAGCGGACTGACTCCCGCCTCGCTCCAGAAGTTCATGCGCCGCATGTGCAAAGACAGCAATGCCTACAAAGCCTTCCTTGCCATCACTCCCCGCCGGGACTTCAACGAAATTAAGGAAGAGCTGGAACTCATTGAGAAAAAATACACCCAAATGAGAGGGATAACCATCGATGAAAACGGCAATTATATCTACTCCAATGATGACGAGATGGATGCCTATGTAAACGATAAATACCAATACATCGATTATGACTACGCTTTCATAGGCGTCAACGACCGCATCTTCCCTTTAGAAAATATGAAACTAAATTTCGATGACATGTTCGATGACGACAAACTGATTGTTGCAGACTGCGCCCACTATGACGAACCAATGTTCCGCTTCTTGCTGCAAGACATGTGGTCGATGCCCATTGACGATTTTCTAAGCCATCTGAGAGAACTGGATACATAACAAAAGGATTGAAAAAAATGACAGATACCCCTACACACCCCATAGACAAAGAACTTGTAGCAAAACGCTTCTCCTACTCGCGAAGCACCTACGACCGCGAAGCCAGCGTGCAACGGCAAGTAGCCGAAAAAATGATGCGCCTACTGACCGATGCCCTGCTTTCCGCAGGCATACCCCGTCCGCAACTTCCTACACACTTCCGCCACATCGTAGAGCTTGGTTGCGGAACGGGCAGCTACTCGCGCATGTTGCTGAACACCTTGCAACCGGAAACGCTGTTGCTGAACGACCTCTGCCGGGATATGGAGGAATGCGTCAGGGAGCTATGCACTACGCGCACTCCCCGCGTCAGCTTCTTGCCGGGTGATGCCGAAGCTCTCGACTTCCCCAGAGAAACCGACCTGATAACCTCGTGCTCCACCCTGCAATGGTTCAACGACCCAGGTGCTTTCCTCACCCGCTGCCACCAAGCACTGGTGGCAGACGGCCTGCTTGCCTTCAGCACCTTCGGCACCACAAACATGCACGAAATACGCCAACTGACGGGGCATGGGCTGGACTATCTCTCCGTTGAGGAGCTGCAAGCCCTGCTGTCTCCCCACTTCGATATTCTCCATGCCGAGGAAGAGGTAGTAACCCTGCCCTTCCCCACCCCTCAGGCAGTGCTGAAGCATCTGAAGCAAACCGGAGTGACGGGAACGGAAAAAAGGATATGGACGCGCAGCCGCCTGCAATCCTTCTGCAAAGAATACACAACCCGGTTCAGTGATGCCGCAGGCAACGTAAACCTGACCTATCACCCCATTTATATCATCGCACGAAAAAAAACAAAATAATGGAAACAAAAAACATCTACTTCATCAGCGGCATTGATACAGATGCCGGAAAAAGCTATTGCACCGCCTGGTACGCCCGTGAGCTTATGCAACGCGGCCTGCGCGTCATCACCCAAAAATTCATCCAGACCGGCAACACCGGTCATTCCGAGGACATCGACCTGCACCGCCGCCTCACCGGAACCGGCTACCTGCCGGAAGACAAAGAGGGGCTGACCATGCCCGAGATATTCTCCTATCCCTGCTCTCCCCACCTCGCCGCCCGCATAGACAAGCGCCCGATAGACTTCGAAAAAATAGAGCGTGCCACCAGGGAACTTTCCCATCGCTATGATACCGTGCTCGTAGAAGGCGCCGGCGGTCTGATGGTTCCCCTTACCGAAGATTTCCTGACGATAGACTACATTGCGGAGAAGCAGTACCCGCTTATCTTTGTCACCTCCGGAAAGCTGGGCAGCATCAACCACACCTTGCTGAGCTTCGAAGCCATCAAGAACCGGGGCATCGCGCTCGATACGGTACTCTACAACCTCTATCCCACGGTAGAGGACAAGACTATCCAGGAAGACACGATGAAATACATCAAGCAGTATTTGTCCAAGCACTTTCCCGGAACAAAGTTTGAGGTAGTGCCGGAAATTGTGTAAATTTGCAGCACATAAACGTCCTACTGCACATGGAAGCATTTACATTAGATTCAACTGAAATTATCGTACTCGCTACGGCGGGTGGTCTGTTCCTTATTCAAATTATCTACTACCTCTGTCTCTACAACCGTATTCATGCGCGCAGCCGTGCCGTGAAGCAGGGAGACACGCACTTCACCCAGGAACTGCCCCCCATATCCGTCATCATCTGCGCCCGCGAGGAATCCGAGAATCTGCGCCGCAACCTGGGCGCCGTGCTGGAGCAGGACTATCCCCAATTTGAAGTCATCGTCATTAACGACGGCAACACCGATGAGAGCGAGGATTACCTGACCATCCTCGAGGAGAAATATCCCCATCTCTACCACAGCTTCGTGCCCGATTCCTCCCGCTACATCAGCCGCAAGAAGCTGGCCGTGACGCTTGGAATCAAGGCCAGCAAATATGAATGGCTGGTGTTCACCAATGCCAACTGCATGCCCCAAAGCAACCAATGGCTGCGACTGATGGCACGCAACTTCACATCACGTACCCAAGTGGTGCTGGGATACAGCGGCTACGAACGCGGCAAAGGCTGGCTGCACAAACGGGCGGCATTCGACAATCTGTTCACTTCCATGCGCTATCTGGGATTTGCCCTGGCAGGCAGCCCCTACATGGGCATCGGGCGTAACCTGGCCTACCGGAAGGAACTCTTCTACCAACAGAAAGGATTCTCCGCACACCTCAACCTGCAACGGGGAGACGACGATTTGTTCATCAACCACGTGGCTACCCCGGAGAACACGCGGGTAGAAACGGATGCCAATGCCATTGTGCGCATGCAGCCGCTTCTGCGTACCAAGGACTGGAAAGAAGAGAAAATAGGCTACGCCTCCACAGCACGGCTGTATCATGGAATGCAACGCTGGCTGGCCGGTTTTGAGACCCTGACCCGCCTGGCATTCCACGCATCCTGGATAGCCGCGATGGTCATCGGCATTCTGCACTTCCACTGGCTGGCAGCAGGCGTCGCTTTTCTTTTGTTCCTGTTCCGTTTCACCATGCAGGCAGTCATTGTCAACAAGACTGCCCACGACCTGGAAGAACAGCGCAGATATTACTTCACACTACCGGCTTTCGACCTATTGCAGCCGATACAGTCTTTACGTTGGAAATGGTACTGTCTGTTCCGCAAGAAAAGCGATTTTCTGAGAAAGTGATTCTCTTATTCGTAACGGATGGAAGTTGCCGGATGGATGCGTGTAATCAGGAATGATGGGCCCAGCAACATCAGGACCGAAGCCAGCAATGTGCCGGCATTCAGCAGCAGGAACAGCCAGATATTGAAAGATACCGGAACAGTAGCCATGTAATAGGTTTCAGGGTCGAGCTTGAACAAGCCGGACCAGCGCTGCACGAAATAGAACGCAAGGCCGATTATGTTCCCCCAAAGCATGCCTTTCCCAATGAGGAAGACCGAAAACCAAAGGAAGACTTTACGGATGGTAAAGTTATTGGCTCCCAAAGACTTCAGCACGCCTATCATGGAGGTACGCTCTATGATGATAATCAGCAGGCCGGATACCATGGTGAAACCCGCCACCCCAATCATCAGAATGAGAATGACCCAGATGTTGACATCCAAGATGCCCAGCCAGGCAAAGATTTGGGGATTGAGCTGCTCTACATTACGGACGCAATACTCGGCACCATAGCGGTCGGGATTCTCATCCGTATCGGCAGCTATCTCATAGGTGGTTTCTTCCAGCTTGTCATAATCGCGTATTTCCAGCTCCACACCGCTCACCTGGTCCGGCTCCCAGTTGTTCAGGCGATTCACCAGATAGAGGTCGGTAAGCAGGAATAGGTTGTCGTATTCGGAGAAGTTGGTTTGGTAGATACCTACAATCTTCAGGCGGCGAGCACGCACATCGTCCTGGATGAAGTAGGTGTCTATCTTGTCACCAAGTTTCAATTGCAGCTTGTTGGCAAGAGACTTTGAGATGACTACGCGGTTGGACGAAGCGGAATCGCTGAATTGCGGAAACTCCCCCTCCAGCAGATGGCGGTGGAAAAAGGTGCTGTCATACTCCTGCCCCACACCTTTCAGCACCATTCCCTGAAAGGCATCGGCGGTCTTTATCATCCCCGGCTTGGTGGAGTAGCGTTGTACATGCTTCACTTCGGGATAATCGGAAAGCGCAGCCATCATGCTGTCGCCCACCACCACCGGGCGCGTCTCATAAGAGCGTGCAGCATCCAAGTTGCCTATCTGGATATGGGCACCGAAACCCACGATTTTATCCCTTACCTCGCTCTTGAAGCCGACAATGACGGACACGGCAATAATCATCACCGCCAGTCCGAGAGCAATACCCACCATGGCAATAAGGACAGCCGGACGGGAAACTTGCTTGCCCGGCTCCGAGTTGCGATAAATGCGCAACGCTATAAAGCGAGATAAGTTCATGGGCCATTATTTTTTAGGCGCAGATTACACGGAAGATTTGAAACAAACG
>ENA-OPRV01001650-OPRV01001650.1-human-gut-metagenome-genome-assembly--contig:-NODE-1650-length-11168-cov-3.868352_pt1 | contig 11168 bp, 18 predicted proteins | sample MGYA00241896_ERZ501886 | MGnify/ENA primary metagenome ERZ501886 (study PRJEB25962, sample SAMEA2042452) | human gut metagenome | biome: human gut; feature: human-associated habitat; material: faeces... | reverse complement strand
TGTATGTATATTTATCTATATATTGATGTAGCCATGTGTTTAATGGCGTTAGTTGAATTACTAAGAATCACATTGATTATTATAGAAAAATGTAAAAGACACTAGGTCACCCTCACCAATGGATTCAACTAGTGTCTTTTGACATTAAATAATTCAGAGTGACCACTGTATCCAGTAGCCTTTCTGTATTTGTATTATAGCGATAAATAGGGGATTATGCAAATGATGTTTAAATAGTGAGTTTTTGTGAAAAAGCAATAAATTTACTGGATTTAATGTTGTTTTCACATGAACTCTTTATAATGAAAATTGGCTGCTGGATGTGGTTGGTGGTTGCCTCTTGTTAAGGAGTTTTGAAGCCTTGAATCTTGAATTCCAGGTAAGTAGACTCCTCTATTTTTTTACAGGAGGAAAGCTTATGTATATATATCTACATATTGATGTTGCTATGTGCTTATTTGCCATAGTAGAAATACTAAAAGTAACATTGATTATTATAGAAAAATGCAAAAAGCACTAATCACCAGTGACAATGGAAAAAGATTAGTGCCTCAGCATTAATTTTATTTCAGAGTAACCACTGCTTTTCCAGTAGCTTTTCTCTATTTGTATTATACCGATAAAGGAATAGTTATGCAAATGATATAGTGGTAGTTCTTTTGATTAGAGTTTGTTAATTATTATAAAGGTCATTTAAATATAAAAAGATTGGAGTATATATGAACAATGAAATAATTAAGTTTGTGAATGGTGATTTGCAGTTAGATGTTACGGTATCACCGGATAATGAAACTGTGTGGTTATCTGCAAATCAAATGGCATTATTGTTTGATCGTGATGAAAAAAATTCGTAAGCATATAAATAACACATTTAAAGATCAAGAAGTTGAAAAAGAGAACAACACGCAAAAAAATGCGTGTTGTTGGAATTAAGCAACCTGTTCCAAAATGGAACAGGTTCAAATGGAAGGATGTCGCAAAATATGCGACATCCACAAAGTATGGCATGGGCATTTAAATAAAAAAGGACGAAGTGATTTATTCTACTAAGAAAAAATTGTATAGAGATGTTTTATTTTTTAACTCCAATGGAAATGAAGTAAAATCAAATACGAATTTTGATGGAGAGTTACAAGTAATACACAGAAATATATCAACGTTTGTTAAAGATTATTTGAATAAAGAAAAATATCGAATTGGTTTTGCCAGTGTAGATAGATCTGAACTTTTAGAAGTTGATGGCTATATGTATAGATTTTCAGCTATTAGAAATCTAGGTGTATGTGGATTAAAATTAATTGACCATTATGTTGTTGAAGCAAATACTAAATACGAAATGTATAAGCGAGTAGATTGTTTAGTGTTCCAATCCGATCTTCCATTGCAATGCCTAGGTGTTAAGTTCAATTACAAAGAATTTAAACTGACTGATTTAAATGTAAAACAGAATAGGGAAAATAACAGATATGAATATATTGTACCTTTAAAGCAATTAACGGATGGTATACATACTATTTCTGTTTATGATTTAACATCTTCAAAGAATATTGGTGGTTTAACTTATAAAATTGCTTTAGATTCTGAATATGAGGAAAAGTTAAGAAAAGTAGATGATTATAATTACATTTTAGATATCAAATCCTCATTAACTGAGAATATTAGTAAATTTTTTGATGTGCAGTCCATTGAAGATTTAGGGTTAATTTTTAAGTATAATCACATGTATTACAACTTTGAATTTCCATTAGATATAGGACTTTATAAGTTGGATGATTCAAATTGGAAACCATTCAGTGAACCAATTTGGAAAGGTGACATTAATTCTGATACAGTTTTACATTTATATGGCATACATACAAACCAAATACGATTCATTGGTAATTCTTGTGCTTTGTTAGATGAGATAGATATAAAAAATGAACATTCAGTAGCATTACGAATTGGATTTATTAAGAAATATGAGTCCAATTATAAAACTGTTCACATTGGATGGCAAGAAGATGGTGAAATGAAAGGTATATGTTGTGTGAACCACAATTATGTGCTCGTTAGTATTTTACTACTTAAGAGAACGCAAAAGCCTTTATATAAAGGCTTTTTTCTTTTGCCTAAGCGCCCTAAATTCGTGTGCGTAGGTCACAAGTAGGTCACAAGTAGGTCACACAAAAAATTAAACTAAAAAACCTCGAAGAAATATCGCTTCGAGGCATTTTTTATATTTTGTTGATTGCGTCCAATAACGTTTGATAATCCATATGAGTATATACTTTTTCAGTCAAACTCATTGCGCCTTTGTGGCCAACAATCTTCTTGATCGTAGTTGGATTCACATCCGCTTTTGTCAGTAATGATATACAAGTATGTCTTGTATCATGTGGAGTGTGTTTCATCTTCGTTCGTTCCATGATTGGATCCCAGTACGTATCACGATAATTTTCATAAGAACAGTGCAAGTCGTCCTTATTACAAATCAAGTATTCACAATCATGTTTCATCCATTGTTCGTAGAAAGGAAACACCTTATCCGCAATCGGAACGACTCGAATACCAGCTGCAGTCTTGGCATCAACAATATTGAATACATGATGTTCTAGATCCACATCTTCTTTCTTCAGGTCCAACAGCTCAGAAACACGAACTCCAGAATATATCAACATGAGTATAGCTTGTACATAAATATCATCTGAATCCTTCCAAAGCTTCTTGATCTGTGCATCAGAGAACACTGTACGATTCAATGCATTCGGATTTCTGTCCTTATACTTAAGTATATCAACATACTCAGAATAGTCTTTCGTGATGATGTCATATTTCATCGCATAAGCACAAAGCTGTCTTAAAGTCGTTTTAATTGATTTTAGTGTCGGATAGTTCTTACCACACTTATCAATAATCTTCTGAAAATCATTTAGTTTTAATTCATTAAAAGGAACATTATATATGGATTCAAATACTTTCATATTTCCTTTGAATCTGTTTATATTGTTCTTTTTCTTCTTTTCATACTCATAAGGCTCTAGATATTCCTTGTAGTATCTTTCATAAACTTCATAGAAAGTTGTTCTAGTCTCGTCTAGATCCAGTGGATGATGATGATATTCGGCCAGCATCTGCAATCCTTCCTGACGAGTCTTTGCATATCCGATAGTCTTACGAACTTGTTTGCATTTCATTGTGTCCATATCAACATCCCAATCTGCAGTGATTCGAACTCGATATGGCTTTCTTCGATTGCCAGATAGCTTTGTCACTGATCCATAGTTATTCGGCAGTTTCATTTTCTTTTGTGCCATTTTAATTTCCTCCTATTCGTGGTAAAATGAGCACATAAAAGCATTGATTCGGATTCATACTTTTATGGCAGAGTATTCGCAGTACTCTATCTTCCTGGGTGTTCGCAGCATCCAGGATTTTTTGTGTAAATAAAAAAATAGGAAGATGTTGCTGGGCACCATCTTCCCGGAAAAAGATTAACTTTTTTGTTCTTCGTTAAGATTATACACTCCAGAATCTAGAAAATCAATTATTTTTAGAATGAAATTATATGAAGAAACAAGAAGCAAATCTTGTTTAAAGTAATCTTGATGGCGCAAAAATCTATTTTCAAACAAGTCGTGCAAATCGTTATATATATTCCTTTTCATGGCTTTACTAGCACAAACACAGTCAAACAGCATAAGCGTAGCGATAAAATCGTGTGTCACAGGATTTGCTAGCATGCGTTTTTTTGCGTTTTTGCTTAACCCACTTATTCTGCTTATTTCTAATTGCAATGCTTTAGTAGGGACAATTTTATTGTTTTTTGATAGGTGTGTATGCACATAAGGATGTCTTAGCGAATTCAATAAACAATTATTATGCGCAGCAGCATTACGTATGAATTTAGCGGACCATAATAAATCCATTTCTTTTTTCGATTTGGAATCTGGGTATTTAATATAATAAAACCTAAATAATTTAATGAAATCTCCAAAAGAAAGAACTTCTACTATGGCCCATATCGGCCAATCCGGATGATATTTACATATTAAGTCAGCACATGCTGAATCATTTCTTTTAGTATTTATATTTTGAAGAATAAAAGGATATTGGTTTATAAAATCGGATATGATGGTATAACCATCTTCATTTGGATTATTTGTAAAGTCTCGTATTAGTTTAGTTTTCAAGGAATGTTCTATTGATAATGACAAATTCATAATAAATTGTCTTAAATGAGCATCTAGTGTAGATAACTCTACCAAATAAGCAAAATCTAATTTTAAATAGTTATTGCATGTATTCATTGTTTGAAATGATTTAGCATATGATTTTAATTTAAAATAATAAGTCCTTGTTGATAGAAAATTTTTCGCATCGTCTTCGCTCATTATTTGAAACTTAATATTTTTTGACTTCATATGTTCGATTTGTTCATCAATCGTAATCTTATTTTTCATCTTCTATTCCTCCTAATCCTTCTTACTTTTCACTCTTTCGTATTCCATTTGCGTGACTGTATCAACAGTATGCTGACCTTTGTCATCCAGTATTCTGTATATATCCAAGTGTTCACGTTCATGATCCGTAAGAATGTAAGTTTCGTTTTCTAATTCCTCCCATCCCATAAGATATTGCGGAGTACATTTCAATACTTTCGCTAACGGAGGAACGATATCCGTCGGTAATTTTTTTATACTTTCAGATTCGTATCTCATCACTGTAGTTTTATTTACTCCTAATGCATTTGCAACATCTTCCAATGTCAATTTTAATTGTAGTCTTCTTGATTTAATTCGTTCTTGTATTGTCTCCATATCCACAAACCTTCACATTTCTAATCACAGTATAAATAGAAAATTGCAAAAAAGCAACAAAAATTGTTGACATAATGCAACACAGGTATATAATATTAATGAAGTTGCAGAAATGCAACAGAAAGGAAGGAGCATTATGAAAGTGAATATTAAGTTATTGGAAGAAGAGATGGATAAAAAACATGTGTCTGTATCGGAATTAGCTAGAATGAGCAATGTTGATAAATCCACAATTAGTAGATTATTGAATGAGCAAAGAGCATGCTCAATTGCAACAGCTCAAGCTATAGTGCAAGCTTTAGATATTCCATCAAAAAAAGCAGGCCTTATTTTTTTTAGTACTGAAGTTGTATAAATGCAATTTAAAGAATACTACCAACGACTACCCAAGAAAGGAAAATAGCATGGATCATGAAAGAAGAATAAAAGGCCTCGAAGATCAGGTTCGAAGTCTTAATAGAACTCGTATGCTTATGAATATCACTATACTTTTATTAAATATCAATTTTCTTATCCACACTTATCGAATTAGTTGCATCCAAGACAAACTCGGAGGGCTTGCTCGTATTAATAGTGATTTTATCAATCTCTTGAAGGATTTCATCACTCATTTCTACGGTGCTTAAGGAAATCGATTTAGGAGATATAGGATGATTAAGCTAAATGAATTAACAAAAAAAGAACAAGAAACCATCTTAAAAGATAGGAATCTTGCTCAATGTCCAAATTGCGGAAATATCGTTCAGAAAAGCGACAATTATTGTGGCGCTTGTGGGAAAAGACTTTTCTTAACTGTGTCGCTTAAAAATCAATAAATGTCTGTATGCCATAAGCATACAAAATGGTGCGGTACTTGAGGTGTCATTTCAGAACTAGAAAGGAAGAAATTCCATTAGTGCTCATTGCTGTTGTCAAGAATCACGATTTAGCTCTACCTCCCCATTCGCTTGATCTAGATTCTAAATAAGTGATATCCCCCTATCATTATCAAGACATAGCAAAGTCTGAATAACGTGAAGATATCTCTTTTCGCAAAACTTTGATAATAGGCTCATTGTTTCGTTTTTATCATAAAAAAATGAGGTGATTAAAAGCCTCCAAAACTACTCTATTAAAAACAGTAGCCTGATCATGTTAATCAGAAGAAGTGGCATCTCAAGTGCTGCACCAGAAGCAGATAGAAAGGAGTATAGAAATGTCATCAAAAAAAGCAGTTAAACAAACAGATGCAGAGTTAGCTCCGTTTGCGAACAACTCGCATGAAACGGAGTATACAAAAATGATGCATCGTTATGCTGATCTCGATAAAAGAGAAAAATCATTACGTAGAAAGCAATGCTTCGCAAACTGGATGTTATTCGTAAGCGTTGTTTTAGTGATTGGATGTGTAATCGCAACTGCGTTTGTTTGCACAACGATTAAATCAATTGGTGTGTAGAAAGGGGAAAACTATGGAATTTAATGGAACGAGGGTGCCAATCGATGCAGCTGCAGCTGCACTGCATGTGACAGAAGCATTTATCCGAATTGGCATGCAACAAGGAAAGCTTCCTATTGGATCGTGTTTCAAAATGCCGGATTCAACTAAAACATCTTATTACATAAGTCCTAAATTGTTGTACGACTATTCAGGGTATGCTTATGAGCCGGCAATAAAAAAAGACCACTCATGTGAAAGTGGCCAATCAAAAATGAACAACTAAATTATAAACAATTCACTCAAATCTTGCAACCTGGGTATTGCCAAGTGACGTGGTCTGCTAAAAAAGGATCATTCTTTTCATAATAGATCGATATCTCAATACCTTCCTAAAACATTGTCATAAATGCAAGCATGTCAGAAAAAAAAACTCCATAATTGTAACTAACTGGTTTGAAAACTTCCTAAGATAAAGCAAAAAAACACGTTTGAATTTGGGCATAAATAATTAGCAGACTGCAGTACCTAGGTTGCAGGGTTTGAGTAAAAAAGAGGAGAAAAAGAAAATGAAAACATCATGGATTGATAGAGAAACTTCAGAAATTGTTGATGAAGAAGAAAAAATGCGTGAAATAAATGAAGAATTGGAACGGTTTAAGAAAGAATGCCAGGGAGAAAAAACCAGTGAAGAAAAAGATGATTTTGTGAATAGATTTGAAGAATACATGAATAAATGCGGTCCTATGTTTGAACTGAATGTAATTCCTACACTAGAAGGTCCTATTGTTACTGGTAAAGCAAACGCTAGTTATGCGTTTTTACAGGTCATTGAGGGAATGTCTTCAGATGAAGTTAAAGAGTGCTTCACAGAATGCACAAAGGCTTTTGGAATGGAAATGCGAAGACAATTGACTAAACATAGAAAAAAAGAAAGCAGTGAAACTAATTGTTGTATGCACTAGGAGTTTGATTGGATCCACACGTTAAGGGGGTGATGGAATGGAAAATTGTGGTGGTTTTATTAAGCTTTTTCGGCAGATCGTTGACTGGGAATGGTACGATGATTTGCCAACGTGCAGGCTGTTTATACATTTGTTGTTAAAGGCTAATTATGCCGAAAGAAACTGGCATGGGCAGACGATTGAAAGAGGGTCTTGTATCACTTCTTACGCCACTTTAGCGAGTGAAACCGGATTGAGTCCGGAACAGATAAAGAGGGCTCTAAAAAATCTAACGAAAACTGGGGAAATCAAGCGTATCACAACGAACAAAAATACTGTCATATGTGTTGTAAAATACGCAGATTTTCAAGGTTTTGGTTTTGAGTACAACGAGCAAACAACGAGCAAAGAACAAGCGGAAAACAAACAAAAAACAAACGAACAACAAACGAACAACAAACGAACAACAACAACTAAAGAAATAAAGAATAAAAGAAATAAAGAAAGTAAGAATATATATACTTCTTTACCTGAAGATAAAAACATCACTGCGATTGTTGAAACGGTCATTCAGATGTTGAATGTCGAAACTGACAAAAAAGATGGGGAAGGATTTTCTCCTAGAGCAAAGAAAAATGTTGAACTGATCAGTGCGTTGATTCATGAAGGTTACACATTGAATGATTTAAAAACAGTGATCGAAAAAAAGTGTGATGCCTGGTTAACGGATCCAGTGATGAAAAGCAATCTTCGACCGAGTGTTTTGTTTGGAGATAAGTTTGATGAATATTTACATGAATAGGAGGTAACTTATGTTTTTGCTTCAGCAATTAGAAAAAACAAAAAAGGAACAATTGGCCATTGGTGCTTATTGTGTAAAGTTTGGATTAACAAAGGCAGATATTGAGGAAGTCTTGCATCGTAAGAGATGCAAAGAACTTGATGCGGATTTTAGAAAAGGTGACCAAGGTGAAAAGTACAGAAATGTCAAAACTGGCATCTATGAGAAGGAATTCCAATTGAGTGTTCGCGATGAGAACGATTCGATTGTAGCTTACGTTTATGAGGACAAAGGGAAAATGCATGCATACGCAAAGAAAGGTTACAATGTCATCTTTGAAAAAGTAGAGGATGAAAAATAGAGAGGTGTGGTTTAAGGACTAAGCAAGATTTATTGAATTGTGTGGATGCTTTCCTGGATGAAGAAGCAGATCAGGAAAAAGCATGCAGCACAGTGGATCACTACAGGATGGTGATTAAAATGTTCACTGATTTCTTCCAGGATGGAGAGATCACTAAGAAAGATATTCGTGAATTTAAGAATGTTCTTCTTGATATCTACCTTCCAAAAACAGTGAATAATTACATCGTGATTTGTAATAAGTTTATTAAATTCGTTGAGTTTATAAACAAGTATGGTGAGTTTGAATTATTCGCATTTAAAAAGTTCACATCCACATTGACTATGAAGCCGGTTAAGATCCAGAAAGAAATATACCTGGATGAAGTGCTTGAGCCTTCGGACCTCAAAAGACTGTTGCGTAAGGCTAAAGAAAAAAACATGATGGATTTGTATTTCATCATGAAGATTTATGCATACACTGGCATTCGTGAAAGCGAGTTGAAGTATTTCACTGTGGAAAATTTAGAAAATAATGTGTTGATGATTTCAAACAAGGGAAAAGTTCGTAAGGTGATCGTTCGAAATGATTTGATGCGTGAGCTTAGAAGGTATGCTAAGAAGAACAAAATCGAATCAGGAACATTGTTTCCTGGAAAGAATGGAAAGATGCTGCATAGAACGACAATCACAAGAAGGATGAAAAAGTTGGCCGGACAATGCCGAGGAATCAATTTGAATAAGATTCATCCGCATTCCTTCAGACATTTATTTGCAATCCAGTTCTTAAAGTGTGGTGGAACATTGAATGAATTGCAGGCACAACTTGGCCACAGTTCTTTAAACACAACTTCGATCTATACTGCTACTACTGTTGTACAACGTAAGAATTCAATAAACGATGTTACGTTTGGATAAGGAGGAACGATCGTGCATGAAGATATTTATGCAGTGTACAAAGGTGAAAAGCTGATCGTTATAGGTACAGAAAAAGAAATTTGTAGAAAATTGCATTGGACTAGAAGCACTTTTAAGTGGGAGGCTTATCCGAGTATTATGGCTAAACATGGTGCTATGAAAAACAGACTTTGTTTGGTAAAACTCGAAAATGATCCGATTGGAGAAGTTGAGGAATTGTTGATCCATGAAACAGAAAAAGGAGTTAGATACTATGCTCGCTCGGATTGCACATTTAAAAAAATCTACAAGAATGGAAGTGTTTGCATTTCAAAGCCGTGGAAGCATCATAATGTTTATGAAACAAAAATCTGCGGAAAGCCAATAAATGCATCCAGGCTCTTGGCAAAAGCATTCGTTAAGTACGATCTTCGAGATGATGAAGTGGTGATTGTGGATGGGAAATTGAAATTAGAGAATATGAAAATAGTTAAAAAAGAAAAGTGGAACGCTAAGGTAGCGCCAAAGGCATCCGCTCACAGAACTAGAATGATTGGATATTTTGAAGATGGAAAACTTGTTAAAACATATCCTAGTTCCAGGAAGGCTGCAGCTGATTTATATTGCAGTTATCAGACAATTTTAGATATCTGCAATCACAAATACAAAAGAGAACCATTGGTTGATGTGAGATACATTTGAGAAAGGAACAAATACAATGAATGAAACGGATTTACGCATGATTGAAACCATGCTAAAGAAACAAGATGAGTTGAATTCGGCCATCATGAAAGAGTTTGGTTTGACCACAATTTCGAAGGAACAGATTGACTTGGCCACACTCGATGAGATTGGTGAATTCACTCATGAGCTCAAGGGTGACTGGTGCTGGTGGAAGAAGTCTCAGGAACCAGTCAACAGAAATAAAACTCTGGAAGAGCTGGCAGATGTCTTCCACTTTGTCCTGATCTACGAATTACTTTATGGAAAAAGAGAATACTTTTCAGATTCCGAGTGCTATCGAGAAAGTCCTCATGACTATTTGCCTATGGTGAAAATGGATATTGGCTTTGGATTAGCAAATGCATTGATTAGTATTCTTAAACTTGTAGATGGTCGATTGATGTATCTATTGGCATTGAGCGAACACTTAGGATTCTGCCTGGAAGAAATCTATGCAGCGTATATGAGAAAGAACGTAATCAACATGGAAAGGTTAAAAAATGGGTACTAGGTATGTGGATTAGAAATCAGAGAAAAAAATGCTCTAGTGAATATTAATTTTCTTCGTGTCATTAATGACGGCAATTACTGTTTGATATGTGGTGCAACAACTGATGGATATGATTGCGAATTAGGTGTTTATTCGACAGAAGAAAAAGCTTTGGATGTGTTAGACGAAATTCAAGAATTAATTGAAGATAAGCAATTTTGTAAGACTTATAAAGCAGAGTTTGAAAATTTAGTTTTGAATAATGGTGTTCAAGTTTATCAAATGCCACAGAATGAGGAGGATTTTTAAATGGGACCAGTAGAATTTATTAAGAGTTGCTTCATAATTGCGTGTGTTATGTTGTCCTTTGTCATCTTTATCAAAGTTTCGTTTGCACTTGTAGATTGGCTTGTTGAACGGATTAGAGAAGCTACTCTAAAATATAAAATAAAACGATTACTTATGGAGTATTTAGAATCAGAAAGAGAATCCTTAGAAAATCGCAAAGATTTAGAAGAGCATGAGGAGGAAGCATGACAGAAAAATTAAGACCTTGTCCGTTCTGTGGTGGAGAAGCAAAATTACAGGTAACGGACGATGAAGGAAATTTTAAAGATGAATCCTATTTAGAAAATCCATACAGTGGAGTTGGATATGTAATTATGCACGATACAAGTAATTCAACAGACAGTTGCCCAATTGCTACTGATTCCGATAGTTCACAAGGCAGCTACATTTACGCATCAAAGGAAGCAGCGATAAATGCCTGGAACGGAAGAGC
>ENA-OPRV01001649-OPRV01001649.1-human-gut-metagenome-genome-assembly--contig:-NODE-1649-length-11176-cov-3.696700_pt1 | contig 11176 bp, 5 predicted proteins | sample MGYA00241896_ERZ501886 | MGnify/ENA primary metagenome ERZ501886 (study PRJEB25962, sample SAMEA2042452) | human gut metagenome | biome: human gut; feature: human-associated habitat; material: faeces... | reverse complement strand
TTGCTGCGGGCCCTGCAGCTGGTGGTGCTGCTGCCGCAGAAGAAAAAACTTCTTTCGATGTAGTATTGAAGAGCGCTGGTGCAGCTAAACTTCAGGTAGTTAAGGCTGTTAAGGAAGCTTGTGGTCTTGGTTTGAAAGAAGCTAAAGACTTGGTAGACGGTGCTCCTAGCACAGTAAAAGAAGGTTTGGCTAAAGACGAAGCAGAATCATTGAAGAAAACATTGGAAGAAGCTGGAGCTGAAGTTGAACTTAAATAACATTGGCCTGGTAATCAGGTAATTCGGTTAGGAATCCTTCGCAAGAGGATTCTTAACCTTTTTGTGTATATATTTCAAATTAAGTTCTCCAAATTCATTGACAGATGTCTTCAAATACTGTAAATCAAAGAGTTAATTTTGCTTCGACTAAGAATCCGCTTGAATACCCGGATTTCCTGGAAGTACAATTGAAGTCATTCCAAGACTTTCTACAATTAGATACCCCACCTGAAAAGCGCAAGAATGAGGGTTTGTATAAAGTATTTGCTGAAAACTTCCCTATTGCCGATACAAGAAACAATTTTGTTCTTGAGTTTTTGGACTATTATATTGATCCGCCGCGCTATACCATTGATGAATGTATAGAGCGAGGGCTTACATATAGCGTGCCTTTGAAGGCAAAATTGAAATTATATTGTACCGACCCCGACCACGAAGATTTTGACACGGTCATTCAGGACGTGTTCCTCGGTCCTATTCCTTACATGACGGATAAGGCAACATTCGTCATCAACGGTGCGGAACGTGTGGTTGTATCCCAGCTTCACCGTTCACCGGGCGTATTCTTCGGACAGAGCGTACATGCCAACGGTACCAAGTTGTACTCAGCCCGTATCATCCCGTTCAAGGGTTCGTGGATTGAGTTTGCCACCGACATCAACAACGTCATGTATGCGTACATTGACCGTAAGAAGAAATTGCCGGTTACCACTTTGCTGAGAGCCATCGGATTTGAGAATGACAAGGACATTCTCGAGATTTTTAATTTGGCGGAAGACGTGAAGGTGAACAAGACGAACCTCAAGAAGATGGTGGGACGTAAGTTGGCCGCACGTGTGTTGAAAACATGGATTGAGGATTTTGTAGACGAAGATACCGGTGAAGTTGTTTCCATCGAGCGTAACGAAGTCGTTATTGACCGTGAAACTGTAATCGAGCCGGAACATGTTGACATTATATTAGAGTCGGGCGTTCAGAATATCCTCGTACACAAGGAAGAACCGAACCAGTCTGACTATTCTATCATATATAATACTCTGCAGAAGGATCCGAGTAACTCGGAAAAAGAAGCTGTACTCTACATCTACCGCCAGTTGCGTAATGCAGACCCTGCCGATGATGCCAGTGCACGCGAGGTTATCAATAACCTGTTCTTCTCAGAGAAGAGATATGACCTGGGTGATGTAGGCCGTTATCGTATCAACAGAAAGTTGAACTTGACGACCGATATGGACGTGCGTGTCCTTACCAAGGAAGATATTATCGAAATTATCAAATATCTCATCGAGTTGATTAACTCGAAAGCGGATGTGGACGATATCGACCACTTGAGCAACCGTCGTGTGCGTACAGTGGGCGAACAGTTGTCCAATCAGTTTGCCATCGGTCTGGCACGTATGTCGCGTACTATCCGCGAGCGTATGAACGTCCGTGACAATGAAGTCTTTACTCCGATTGACCTGATTAACGCCAAGACAATCTCTTCCGTTATCAATTCATTCTTTGGAACAAATGCTTTGTCACAGTTCATGGACCAGACCAACCCGCTGGCCGAGATTACTCACAAGCGCCGTATGTCTGCCCTGGGTCCCGGCGGTCTGTCACGCGAGCGTGCAGGCTTCGAGGTTCGTGACGTACACTATACTCACTACGGACGTCTTTGTCCTATCGAGACTCCTGAAGGTCCGAACATCGGTTTGATTTCTTCACTCTGTGTGTTCGCGAAAATCAACGAGCTTGGCTTCATTGAAACTCCGTACCGCAAGGTGGCAGAGGGTAAGGTTGATCTTTCTGACGAAGGTTTGGTTTACCTCACCGCAGAAGAAGAGGAAGCCAAGATTATTGCTCAGGGTAATGCTCCTTTGAACGATGACGGTACTTTTGTACGTGATAAAGTAAAATCCCGTCAGGATGCCGACTATCCGGTGGTTCCTCCTTCCGAGGTGGAATTGATGGACGTATCTCCCCAGCAGATTGCTTCTATTGCGGCTTCTTTGATTCCGTTCTTGGAGCATGATGACGCCAACCGTGCATTGATGGGATCAAACATGATGCGCCAGGCTGTTCCTTTATTGAAGAGCGAAGCTCCGATTGTAGGTACCGGTATCGAACGCCAGCTGGCACGCGATTCTCGTACGCAGATTACTGCCGAGGGTGACGGTGTGGTTGAATTCGTGGATGCAACGACTATCCGTATTCTGTACGACCGTACGGAGGAGGAAGAGTTCGTAAGCTTCGAGCCTGCATTGAAAGAATATAATATCCCGAAGTGGCGCCGTACCAACCAGAATATGACGATTGACCTCCGTCCGATTTGCGAGAAGGGTCAGCGCGTGACTGCAGGTCAAATCCTGACGGAAGGTTATTCAACCGAAGACGGAGAACTTGCACTGGGTAAGAACCTGCTGGTTGCTTACATGCCGTGGAAGGGCTATAACTATGAGGATGCTATCGTACTGAATGAACGTGTGGTTCGTGAGGACCTTTTGACCTCTGTACACGTAGAAGAATATTCTTTGGAAGTTCGCGAAACGAAGCGTGGTATGGAAGAGTTGACCTCTGACATTCCTAACGTAAGTGAGGAAGCGACTAAAGACCTTGACGAAAACGGTATTGTTCGTGTGGGTGCCCGCATCGAACCGGGTGATATCCTTATCGGTAAGATTACTCCGAAGGGTGAATCGGATCCTTCTCCGGAAGAGAAACTGCTCCGTGCCATCTTCGGTGACAAGGCCGGTGATGTGAAGGATGCTTCTTTGAAAGCCTCTCCTTCTTTGAAGGGTGTTGTTATCGGTAAGCGTCTGTTCTCCCGTGTTGTCAAGACCCGCAGCTCCAAGCTGGCCGACAAGGCTCTGTTACCGAAGATTGACGATGAGTTCGACGCTAAGATTGGTGACCTCAAGAAAGTGTTGATAAACAAGCTGTTGAAGCTTACAGAAAATTATACATCGGAAGGTGTGAAGGATTACATGGGTGCCGACATTATTTCCAAAGGCGCCAGATTCTCTGCTTCCGACTTCAGCGATTTGGACTTCACCGCTGTTCAGTTGAGCAACTGGACGAAGGATGAACATACCAACGGACTGATTCGTGCATTGGTGATGAACTTCATCAAGAAGTACAAGGAACTCGATGCCGAGCTGAAACGCAAGAAGTTCGCCATCACTATCGGTGACGAGTTGCCCGCAGGTATCATTCAGATGGCCAAGGTATACATTGCCAAGAAACGTAAGATTGGTGTCGGTGACAAGATGGCCGGTCGTCACGGTAACAAGGGTATTGTTTCCCGTGTGGTACGCCAGGAAGACATGCCGTTCCTTGCTGACGGTACTCCGGTAGACATCGTGCTGAATCCGTTGGGTGTGCCTTCACGTATGAACATCGGTCAGATATTCGAGGCCGTTCTCGGGCGTGCCGGAAAAAACCTGGGCGTGAAGTTTGCCACTCCTATCTTTGACGGTGCATCTTTGGACGATTTGAACGAATGGACCGATAAGGCCGGCTTGCCTCGCTACGGCAAGACAACGCTGTATGATGGTGGTACCGGTGAAGCATTCGAGCAGCAGGCTACGGTAGGTGTGACTTACATGCTGAAGCTCGGTCACATGGTTGAAGACAAGATGCACGCACGTTCCATCGGTCCGTACTCACTCATTACGCAACAGCCGTTGGGTGGTAAGGCACAGTTCGGTGGTCAGCGTTTTGGAGAAATGGAAGTTTGGGCACTCGAAGCGTTCGGTGCCGCACACATTCTGCAGGAAATCCTGACTATCAAGTCTGATGACGTTGTAGGACGTTCCAAGGCTTATGAAGCAATCGTGAAGGGTGAACCGATGCCTGCTCCGGGTATCCCCGAGTCACTGAACGTATTGCTGCACGAGTTGAGAGGTTTGGGCTTGAGCATCAACTTAGAATAATGGATAATTGATAATTGAGAGTGGATAATGCAAGTTACCATTCTCAATTATCGGTTTTCAGTTTTTCAATTTCAATTTTCCATTGTCAATTATCAATTAAATAAATTTATGGCTTTTAGAAAAGATAACAAGATAAAGAGTAATTTCTCGAAAATCTCTATCGGTTTGGCTTCTCCTGAGGAAATCCTTGAGAATTCGAGTGGTGAAGTTTTAAAGCCTGAAACCATCAACTATCGTACGTATAAGCCCGAACGCGACGGATTGTTCTGCGAGCGCATCTTTGGTCCTATCAAGGATTACGAGTGCCATTGCGGTAAGTACAAGCGTATCCGTTACAAAGGCATCGTCTGCGACCGTTGTGGTGTGGAAGTGACTGAAAAGAAAGTGCGCCGTGAGCGTATGGGACACATCCAGCTCGTTGTGCCCGTGGCTCACATCTGGTACTTCCGTTCACTTCCCAACAAAATCGGTTACTTGTTGGGCTTGCCCACCAAGAAGCTGGATGCCATTATCTATTACGAGCGTTATGTTGTCATTCAGCCGGGTGTACTGTCCGATGAAGTGGCACAGTATGACTTGCTTGAAGAAGGAGAATACCTGGACTTGCTGGAAAAGTTGCCGAAAGACAACCAGTTCCTCGAAGATTCAGATCCCAATAAGTTCATTGCCAAGATGGGCGCGGAAGCTATCTACGATTTGCTGTCACGCCTCGACCTTGACTCTTTGTCTTACGAACTGCGTAACCGTGCCGGAAGCGATGCTTCACAGCAACGCAAGACCGAAGCTCTGAAACGTCTTCAGGTAGTTGAGTCGTTCCGTGCATCACGCGGACGCAACAAGCCCGAGTGGATGATTGTACGCATTGTACCGGTTATTCCGCCCGAACTTCGTCCGTTGGTCCCATTGGATGGCGGCCGTTTCGCAACTTCTGACTTGAATGACCTTTACCGTCGTGTCATCATCCGTAACAACCGTCTGAAGAGATTGATTGAAATCAAGGCTCCTGAAGTGATTTTGCGTAATGAAAAACGTATGTTGCAGGAAGCTGTCGACTCTCTGTTTGATAACTCCCGTAAATCGAGTGCAGTGAAGACCGACGCTAACCGTCCGTTGAAGTCACTTTCCGACAGTTTGAAGGGTAAGCAAGGACGTTTCCGTCAGAACTTGTTGGGTAAGCGTGTCGACTATTCCGCACGTTCTGTAATCGTTGTAGGTCCGGAGCTGAAGATGGGCGAATGCGGTATCCCTAAACTGATGGCAGCCGAGCTTTACAAGCCGTTCATCATTCGTAAGCTCATTGAGCGTGGTATCGTGAAGACGGTAAAGAGCGCCAAGAAGATTGTAGACCGCAAGGAACCCGTTATCTGGGATATTTTGGAACACGTGATGAAGGGGCATCCGGTGCTGTTGAACCGTGCCCCGACACTTCACCGTCTGGGTATCCAGGCATTCCAGCCTAAAATGATTGAAGGTAAGGCAATCCAGCTGCACCCGTTGGCATGTACGGCGTTCAATGCCGACTTCGACGGTGACCAGATGGCCGTGCACTTGCCGTTGAGCAACGAAGCGATTCTGGAAGCACAGATGCTAATGCTCCAGTCACACAATATATTGAACCCTGCCAACGGTGCTCCTATCACTGTGCCTGCTCAGGATATGGTACTTGGTCTGTACTATATTACGAAGCTGCGCAAGGGTGCCAAGGGTGAAGGCCTGACATTCTACGGTCCTGAGGAAGCGCTGATTGCCTACAATGAAGGTAAGTGCGACATCCATGCTCCGGTAAGCGTAATAGTGAAAGACGTTGACGAGAATGGTAACATTGTGGACAAGATGATGCACGATACCTCCGTGGGCCGTGTCATTGTCAACGAAATTGTTCCGGCAGAAGCAGGATATATCAATACGATTATCTCCAAGAAGTCACTCCGAGACATCATCAGTCACGTAATCAAGGTGTGTGGTGTTGCCAAGGCAGCCGACTTCCTCGACGGAATCAAGAACCTCGGTTATTACATGGCCTTCAAGGGTGGTTTGTCGTTCAACTTGGGCGATATCATTATCCCGGAAGAGAAGGAAGCATTAGTACAGAAAGGTTATGATGAAGTAGAGCAGGTAATCAATAACTATAACATGGGTTTCATCACGAACAACGAGCGTTACAACCAGGTAATCGATATCTGGACGCACGTGAACTCTGAGTTGTCCAACATCCTGATGAAAACCATTTCAAGCGACGACCAGGGTTTCAACTCTGTATACATGATGCTGGATTCCGGTGCCCGTGGTTCTAAGGAACAGATTCGTCAGCTCTCCGGTATGCGTGGTTTGATGGCGAAGCCCCAGAAAGCAGGTGCCGAAGGCGGTCAGATTATCGAAAACCCGATTCTTTCTAACTTTAAGGAAGGTCTGTCCGTGTTGGAGTACTTTATCTCTACCCACGGTGCCCGTAAGGGTCTTGCCGATACCGCTTTGAAGACGGCCGATGCCGGATACCTGACCCGTCGTCTGGTTGACGTATCGCATGATGTGATTATTAATGAAGAAGACTGCGGCACGCTCCGCGGATTGGTTTGTACGGCACTGAAGAACAATGATGAAACCATTGCCACTCTGTATGAACGTATCCTGGGTCGTGTATCCGTACATGATATTGTTCATCCTACAACTGGCGAACTGATTGTGGCCGGCGGTGAGGAAATTACCGAGGACATTGCACAACGCATTGAAGACTCTCCAATCGAGAGCGTTGAAATCCGTTCTGTATTGACCTGCGAATCCAAGAAAGGTGTTTGTGCCAAGTGTTACGGACGTAACCTGGCTTCCAGCCGTATGGTTCAGAAGGGCGAGGCAGTCGGCGTAATCGCTGCACAGTCTATCGGTGAGCCGGGTACACAGTTGACACTGCGTACATTCCATGCCGGTGGTACGGCAGCCAATATTGCTGCCAACGCAAGCATCGTGGCCAAGAATCCTGCCCGTCTGGAATTCGAAGAACTCCGTACGGTAGACGTTATCGACGAAGCAGGCGAACCGGCAAAGGTAGTGGTAGGCCGTTTGGCCGAAGTGCGTTTCGTGGATGTCAACACAGGTATTGTGCTTTCCACTCATAATGTACCCTACGGTTCTACGCTCTATGCAGCCGATGGTGAAATGGTAGAGAAAGGCAAGATGATTGCCCGTTGGGACCCGTTCAACGCGGTTATCATTACCGAAGCTACCGGTAAGATTGAATTTGAAGGCGTTATTGAAAACGTGACTTATAAGGTAGAGTCTGATGAATCTACCGGTTTGCGCGAAATCATCATCATTGAGTCTAAGGATAAGACGAAGGTGCCTACCGCACACATCATGACAGAAGACGGCGAACTGATCCGTACATACAACTTGCCAGTAGGTGGCCACGTAGTGGTTGAAGACGGTCAGAAGGTAAAGGCCGGTGAAGTTATCGTGAAGATTCCGCGTGCCGTAGGTAAAGCGGGTGATATCACGGGTGGTCTTCCCCGTGTCACTGAGTTGTTCGAGGCACGTAACCCGTCTAATCCCGCTGTGGTTTCAGAAATCGACGGTGAGGTTACCATGGGTAAGGTGAAACGCGGTAATCGCGAAATCATCGTTACTTCCAAGACCGGTGAAGTGAAGAAGTACCTCGTACCGTTGTCCAAGCAGATTCTGGTTCAGGAGAACGACTATGTACGTGCCGGTACTCCGTTGTCTGACGGTGCTATCACACCTGCGGACATCCTGGCTATCAAAGGTCCTACGGCCGTGCAGGAATATATTGTGAACGAGGTTCAGGACGTTTACCGTCTGCAGGGTGTGAAGATTAATGATAAGCACTTTGAAATCATCGTTCGTCAGATGATGCGCAAGGTGGAAATCGACGAGCCAGGTGATACCCGCTTCCTGGAACAGCAAGTTGTTGACAAGATGGAATTCATGGAAGAGAACGACCGTATCTGGGGAAAGAAGGTGGTAGTGGATGCTGGAGATTCCCAGAGTCTGCAGGCTGGCCAGATTGTGACGGCCCGCAAGCTGCGTGACGAGAACTCCATGTTGAAACGCCGCGACTTGAAACCCGTGGAAGTGCGCGACGCTGTACCTGCGACTTCTACTCAGATTCTTCAAGGTATCACCCGTGCTGCATTGCAGACTTCAAGCTTCATGTCGGCTGCTTCCTTCCAGGAAACGACGAAGGTACTGAACGAGGCTGCCATCAACGGAAAGGTGGACCGTCTGGAAGGTATGAAGGAGAACGTAATTTGCGGTCACCTGATTCCTGCCGGTACCGGACAACGCGAGTTCGAGAAGATTATCGTTGGCTCCAAAGAAGAGTACGACCGTATGCTTGCCAACAAGAAGACGGTACTTGATTATGCTGTAGACGAGAAAGTAGAGGGATAGCCTTACAACGTCAATATAATTCTATTAAATAGAGAGGGAATATCCTATAAGAAGGAGTATTCCCTCTCTGTTTTATCTTTGCCTCTTCCTTCTGTACTGCAATGCTTCTGTATGTTTGTTACAGTGCTACTGCAAAACGGTTGCAGTGGCTTGCTCCTTTTTCAGAACGGATTATTATGTGTCTTTTTGAACTTAAATGTATATCATCCGAAAAAAAAGAGTACTTTTGGTCTATCTTTTAAGAACATTTTAAAAACAATTGTGCAACATGGAAAATCAAGAAAACAACAACGGTCAACTCCAGATAGAATTGAAGGAAGAAGTGGCGCAAGGTACATATGCCAATTTGGCTATTATAACTCATTCCAGTTCGGAATTTATTCTCGACTTTATCCGCGTGATGCCTGGAATGCCAAAGGCTGGCGTGCAATCGCGCATAGTTTTGGCACCCGAACATGCCAAGCGTTTGCTGCGTGCACTCGAAGAGAATATTGGGAAATATGAACGCGCTTTCGGACTGATTCGCATGCCGGACGAACAAACATTTCCGCCTCTTCCCAACATCAAGGGTGAAGCGTAAAATCAAAAAAAAACTTGTAGTGCATTGATTATTCAAAACTTATTAGTATCTTTGCAGCCCAAAAGTGTATAGTTTTGAATTAATATAAACAATAATATATAACTAAAAACAATTAAAATGCCTACAATTCAGCAATTAGTAAGAAAAGGACGCGAAGTGCTGGTGGAGAAATCAAAGTCTCCAGCCTTGGACTCTTGTCCTCAAAGACGTGGCGTTTGCGTGAGAGTGTATACAACCACTCCGAAGAAGCCGAATTCAGCTATGCGTAAAGTAGCTCGTGTACGTTTGACCAATGGTAAAGAGGTGAACTCTTATATTCCGGGAGAAGGTCACAACTTGCAGGAACACTCTATCGTGTTGGTACGTGGTGGTCGTGTAAAAGACCTTCCGGGTGTGCGTTATCACATCGTACGTGGTACTTTGGATACTGCAGGTGTTGCAGGTCGTACACAAAGACGTTCCAAATACGGCGCAAAACGTCCGAAACCGGGTCAAGCAGCTCCTGCTAAGAAGAAATAATCTGGTGGCCTGATTCCCAAAATAGGAAAATTTAAAGTAATAACTTACGTTTTAGTTTGTTGGAAATGCTAAAGGTTGAGTAAATTCTCCGGAGGGAGAGTTGAAGAAGACAGAAGTAAACAACCAAGAACGAAAAACATTATTCTTTCAGACAAATGAGAAAAGCAAAACCAAAAAAACGCGTTATCCTTCCGGATCCCGTGTTCAATGATGTAAAAGTTTCCAAGTTCGTGAATCACTTGATGTACGATGGAAAGAAGAACACTTCTTATGAAATCTTCTATGCTGCGTTGGAAACAGTGAAGAACAAAATGCAGAACGAAGAGAAATCCGCTCTTGAAATCTGGAAAAAAGCTCTGGATAATGTGACTCCTCAAGTGGAAGTTAAGTCTCGCCGTGTGGGTGGTGCTACTTTCCAGGTTCCTACAGAAATCCGTGCTGACCGTAAGGAATCAATTTCCATGAAGAACTTGATTATCTTTGCACGTAAGCGTGGCGGTAAATCAATGGCTGATAAGCTGGCTGCCGAAATCATGGATGCTTTCAATGAACAGGGCGGTGCTTACAAACGTAAAGAAGATATGCATAGAATGGCAGAAGCTAACCGTGCATTTGCTCATTTCAGATTCTAATACTATAAGAGACTAACCAATTAGAAGATTAAAAAACTTAAAGTAAGGGAATTAGAAAATGGCAAAGCATGATTTACATTTGACACGTAATATCGGTATCATGGCCCACATCGATGCCGGAAAGACAACGACTTCTGAACGTATTTTGTTTTACACGGGTTTGACCCACAAAATCGGTGAGGTACACGATGGTGCCGCTACAATGGACTGGATGGAGCAAGAACAAGAACGTGGTATCACTATCACTTCTGCTGCTACTACCACTCGTTGGAAATATGCCGGTAATACTTATAAAATCAATTTGATTGATACTCCGGGACACGTGGACTTTACTGCTGAGGTAGAACGCTCTTTACGTGTGTTGGACGGTGCTGTCGCTGCTTATTGTGCAGTTGGTGGCGTTGAACCGCAATCTGAAACAGTTTGGCGTCAAGCAGACAAGTACAATGTGCCACGTATCGGTTATGTTAATAAAATGGACCGTTCCGGTGCAGACTTCTTCGAAGTAGTTCGCCAAATGAAGGACGTTTTGGGTGCTAATCCATGTCCTATCGTTATCCCTATTGGCGCTGAAGAAACTTTCAAGGGGTTGGTTGACCTTATTAAAATGAAAGCTATCTATTGGCATGACGAAACAATGGGTGCTGATTATAGCGTAGAAGAAATTCCGGCTGACCTTGTTGATGAAGCTAACGAATGGAGAGATAAAATGCTTGAAAAAGTAGCTGAATTTGACGATACTTTGATGGAGAAATATTTCGATGATCCTTCTACTATTACTGAAGAAGAAGTATTGAGAGCTCTTCGTAATGCAACTGTTCAGATGGCTGTTGTTCCGATGCTTTGCGGCTCTTCATTTAAGAACAA
>ENA-OPRV01001627-OPRV01001627.1-human-gut-metagenome-genome-assembly--contig:-NODE-1627-length-11315-cov-2.432238_pt1 | contig 11315 bp, 12 predicted proteins | sample MGYA00241896_ERZ501886 | MGnify/ENA primary metagenome ERZ501886 (study PRJEB25962, sample SAMEA2042452) | human gut metagenome | biome: human gut; feature: human-associated habitat; material: faeces... | reverse complement strand
TATCTTGGCAACGTATCGGCTCTTGCGGGAATTGTTATATCGGTTGTGTGCTGTTTATTTATTACATCAGACTCAGGCACGGGCACGCTGCGGCGAAAAGAGATACTTCTCGGGCAAATGGTCAGTGCCGAAACAGCGGAGAACGCCGAAGAAAAATATGCTGATTATGTCGAAGCTTACGGCGAGGACGATTCTTCCGCACTCTGTCTTGCACAATACTATATGCGAGCGGAAGAAGCAGATAAGAGCAGGTCGATGCTTTTTAAGCTCAAGAATATAACAAGCATAGATTATTATTGCACAATGGCAGAATGGTACAACAAATTCGATAAGGGCAATTTCTCTTATGTAGTCAGCACGTTGCTTGACGCAGTTGCCGAGCATCCGTACTGGGCAAAGGGGCATCTGATGCTGGGACTTTCCTATTACGAAAACAATGACAATACATCAGCAATATACTATTTGAAAAAAGCGCATCTTCTCGACTTGTCGGACGGTTATTCGCTGTGCTACCTTGGGGTAATCTCCTATGACAGAGGAAGCTATAAGGCGGCGGTGAAATATCTGTCGGACGCAAAGGCGCTGGCAGGAAAAGACAGCTATCTGCTGAGCCTTATCGAAACATATCAGGAATGCGTAGCAAGGGAGGTGTGATAATGAGAAAAAAGACCTTTTCGCTTATATTAAGCGGCATATTGCCAATAACCGCTTTGTCGTTTACCGCTTTTGCAAACGGAGGAGATACGGCAGGCAGACCGGTTACGCCGCCTTCTGCTACCGATGTTATCGGCCAGATCAGTTCTTCCGCAACCGAAGCGTATACAGCCTCGCTTAACTTCTGGAACGATTACGGCAACAATATATCAGACGGTTTTAATCTGGCAGGAGAGAGCTGGAATAGCGTAAAAAATACGCCCGGCTTTGAAACAAGCTACGGCGATGCGGTGAAGACAGGCGACGGAATCTTTTCCGCCGCAGGATTCGCCACAAATTTAATGGATTCGCTATCTGCGGCGAATCAGCTTACTCATCCGCAGGATAATCCCTACGCATCACACCCGGCACTGTCAACAGCATACGATACGCTTACCGCATGGCAGGCTATGATGAACTGGGCGGATATGGCTGTGGGGGATAAGGACCCGACGGGAACGGTAAAGGGTATGAACTTACTGCTTGGCGAGGCAGTGAAGAATTGGTCGGATGTTGCAACGCAGACAGCCTTACTGGATTATGCCAATCACAGTACGCTTATCGGAACGGTCGATATTACACTTCAAAATGTCAACGATTATTATACAGACCTGTTTCAGAATGTGTTTTATCCGTCGAGAGATGCCGAATGGTCGTTAGATGACTGGTGGAAAAAGAGCTATTATGATAAGCTGAACTTTTATGCGCAGATGGTAAGGGAGGGACGTGAAAAGGAGTTTGAGTGGCTGCGTGACGAACTGCTGAATATGGCTCCTAAGGCAGGCAGTACAATCCTGCCGAATCACGTTACGGCGAAAAAACCGAACATATATCTTTATCCCGAAACCGAAACAGAAATAACGGTCACATTCGGTAAACCGGGTTATCTTACCTTGTCGATTCCCGAATATAATGACGGATGGACGGTAACGGCATCGCCGGATGGCACGCTTACCGATAAGGATAAAAACAGCTACGGTTATCTGTTCTACGAAGCTCTTGTGAAAAGGAAAGCGTTTTCGACCGAAGAAGGCTTCATTATTCCTGCAAATAAACGTGCGGAAGCCTTCCGTGAAATACTGACTTCTTACGGCTTTAATGAGCAGGAAACTGCAGACTTCATTGAATACTGGGCGGATTATCTTAAAGTCGGCACGGATTATGTCATGTATCCGATGATGACCGAAGGTGTTGATAATGCGATGCCGCTGACTTTCTCGGTAAAGACTGACAGCATATACCGTATATGGTTCGGATTTGCCGAATACAGCGGTGATGAAATAACGCCGCCCGAAATTACGCCAATCATTCGTAAAGGCTTTACGGTTATTGAATGGGGAGGCGCTGTTCTGGATTGAGCCAATGCCGTGAATAAAATTGAGCCGTTGCACTTTATTTGTGCAACGGCTAGTTTTGGTGTCTGTATGCTTATTTGTCTTCTTTGCCGAAAGGTGTTGATAAAGCACTGAGCGGGAAAGGCGGATTTGCAAGCGGCTTGCAGGCAAGCGATAACAGCAGATATTCGTTATCGTCTGCGGCAATCCTGTTTATTTTAAGCTCGCCGGATTTCTTACAGCGGTGTATCAGCGCCCATTCACCGTCGGGACGGACATAAATGCTGATAGGCTCCATTATCCCTCCGCAATCGGCTGAGCGGTCGCCGGGTATGTTGTCAAGATGTATGCTTGATAAGCAGTGGGGGCAGTGATTACGGTTGTTTGTTCCGCAATCCCTGACCGTAATGAATTTTCCGCAGGCTTTGCAGTTAAAGCCCTCGTCCTGCGTTCCGTCATCGGTCACTACAGTGTGATATTCGGTTTCTTTGTGTATATTCTTTACGGGTTCGTCTGTGCGTCTGCGTCTGTTCATATTTCCGTCCTTTTCAGATTATTAAAAACGGCAGGTGTATTTCAACCTGCCGCAGTTAAATTAAATTATACGGGCATTACCTTGTTAGCTTTATCAGCGTGTTCAGCATCAATGCCAAGCTGTTTGTCCTTACGCTTTTCAAAGAACTTTTCAGCTACCTGACCGAACATAGCGTAGCTTAATACGTCCTCGTCCTGCTGTGACCACTTAGCGCATTCAGCCTTCAGCTTTTCAAGCTCAGGCTCGATAAGGTCTGCGGGACGGCAGTCGATAGGCTGTTCGTCACCGAGAATCTTCTTTCTGAACTCGGGGTCAATGGGAGCGGGTGTCTTACCGTAGCTGCCCTTTACAAGACCCTTGAATTCCTTTGTTACAGTCTTGTAACGCTCACCGAGAATTACATTGAATACAGCCTGTGTACCAACAATCTGTGATGTAGGTGTAACAAGGGGAGGGAAGCCTGCGTCTGCTCTTACACGGGGAACTTCCTTAAGAACCTCCTCGAACTTGTCAGACTTGCCTGCCTGCTTAAGCTGAGAAAGGAGGTTTGAAAGCATACCGCCGGGAACCTGATATATAAGAGCGTTAGCGTCAACTGCAAGGAGCTTGGGATCAAGCAGACCGCTGTCGATGTACTTCTTGCGGAGCGTCATAAAGTATTCTCTTATCTCTGTGAGGAGCTTTAAGTCAAGTCCTGTATCGTACTCTGTACCCTGTAATGCGGCAACCATTGACTCTGTGGGAGCGTGCGATGTGCCGAGCGCTAAGGGTGACATTGCTGTGTCTATAACGTCAACGCCCGATTCGATACCCTTTAACAGACACATTGAAGCAAGTCCTGATGTGTAGTGTGTGTGGAGCTGGATCGGGATATTTACAGCACTCTTGAGTGCCTTTACAAGTCTTTCTGTTTCATAAGGAGTAAGCAGAGCCGCCATATCCTTGATGCAGATAGAGTCTGCGCCCATCTCTTCCAGGGTCTTGGCATACTTGGCAAAATACTCGTTGTTATGCACCGGGCTCAGGGTGTAGCTGATGCAGGCCTGAACATGTGCCTTTTCCTTGTTGGCTGCCTCGATGGCAGTCTTCAGGTTGCGGGGGTCGTTCAGAGCATCGAAAATACGGATCACATCAATGCCGTTGGCAACGCTCTTCTGTACAAAGTACTGAACGGCGTCGTCAGCATAGGGGCGGTAGCCCAGCATGTTCTGGCCGCGGAACAGCATCTGCAGTTTCTGATGCGGCAGTTCTTTACGCAGGATGCGCAGACGCTCCCACGGATCTTCGTCCAGAAAGCGGATGCAGGAGTCAAACGTTGCGCCGCCCCAGCACTCCACAGAGAAGTACGGGATCTTGTCCATTTCGGGCAGGATGGGACGCATTTCATCCATCGTCATACGGGTGGCCAGCAAAGACTGATGCGCATCACGCAGAACGACTTCGGTAATCTTAACAGGTTTCTTAGCCAATCTCGTTCACCTCATTTTTTAACGTTCGGGATCGTTTACGCTTTATCAGCCCATGGTGTACAGCACATCGCCGGAGTTGACGGTATCGCCCTTGCGAACGTCAATGCTGGCAATGGTGCCGTCCTGCGGTGCGCTGATCTCGTTTTCCATCTTCATGGCTTCGAGGATCATGACAACATCGCCAGCCTTAACAGCAGCGCCTGCCTTGACCTTGATGTCCAGGATGGTGCCCGGCATGGGAGCGTTGACAGGAACAGAACCAGCGGCAGCGGGTGCGGCAGGTGCAGCAGCCGGAGCAGCAGCAACAGGAGCAGCGCCGTTGGTGTTTTCTTCAACGGTAACGTTGTAAGCAACGCCGTTCACGGTAACAGTCAGGTTTTTCATAAAAAGGATCCTCCTTAAATATTACAGGGTGATGTTGCCGTGTTTCTTAGGCAAACGGGTGGTGCGCTTGGTGGCCAGCATATCCAGGGCCTGTGCGGCAGCAGCACGCACATCGGCAGCCTTTACAGCGGCATCGGCAGCACCGTTGGCAACAGCGGCAACTGCGCTGCACTGCTCTGCCTTGTAGGCAGCAGCCTTCTGCTTGGTAGCCTGCTGGATGTTGTCAGAAGCAAAGATCTCGTCCTTGTACAGAACGGTAGCGGCGGTTTCCGGTGCCAGCGGGGCAACGGTGCAGCCGTCCACAGCAATACGCCAGTCAGCGGAAGCTGCAAAGACGGTGTAGATGGGGCCAACAGCCTCACCGGCAAGGATTGCGACCTTAACGGTGGTAGCTTCGGCATAAACGCCAGCCATACGGGCAGCCTGGCGGATGCCGCCAGCCTGGTCGTCGCCTTCGCTCTTGACAAAGCCTTCAGTGTTGACAACAGTCACAACGGGAATGCTGTAAGCATCGCACAGGCGCACAAAACGGGCTGCCTTAGCGGTGCACTTGTGGCACAGGGTACCCTTGGCAGTAGCAACGATACCGACAGCCTGGCCGTTGACGGAACCAAGTGCGGTATAGATGTTGCGGCCATAACCAGCGTACAGCTCGGTCAGGCTGCCTGCATCGGCAATAGCCTCGGCAGCGCTCTTGGCATCATACTTGACCAGGTTGAGCGCAGCGGCGGGAGCTTCGAAATCAAACACAGCGGGGCCAGCCAGGTTGTTGGCCGGCAACATACCCACAACGCGGGCAGCGGCGGAAGCTGCCTTGACGGCATCTTCTTCCACGATAGCGGCAACGCCTGCCTTGGCGGCAAACTCAGCAGAGCCGGCAGCCTTGACCTTGTCCTCTGCATTGAAAGGAGCGGTCAGGAACAGCTCAGCGTCAGCTGCCATGATGCAGACATCAGCTGCGGCGGCCTGCACAGCGCTGGTGCCGGCGCAGGTACCGGTAACAACGGCAACCTGAGGCACAACGCCGGAGATGCGGGCGATCTCAGCGGTCAGGCGGGAGTTTGCGTTCAGCAGCTCCAAACCGCCTTCCAGCTTAGCGCCGGTAGAATTGTAGAACGTTACAACGGGATTGCCGGTCTCAGCGGCCATTTTCAGCACGCGAGTGGTTTTATCCAGATCTGCCGCGCCAACGGGTTCCCCGTTCTGGTAAACGGCATAAACGCTTTGGCCATTGGCACAGCCGAACGCTGCGCTGACGGCACCGTCAGTAAACAGAGGAGAATAGTTCCCCTCATCAAAAAATGCTGCAAGGATTGCTTCCTTGCCTGGCTTATTAGCTGCCATACATTGACCTCCTGTTTATTCAATGAGCAAGATGGTTATCATATGCCATATGGCTTTATTATACTACTTCGTCGAAAAGCAGACAAGTGGAAAGCGCCAAAAAGTTTTGCGTTTTGCCTTATTTTTCAGCTTTTTTCTGCACGGTTTGCCCAAAATTATGACAAAGCCGCCCCTTGCGGAGCGGTTTGTTTGCATAGAATGTTGTGATTCAGCTTGCTTAGTCGTGCTTGATGGGGCCGGGGCGGCGGGCGGCGGCAGGGGCGGCTTTGCGGGCCGGGGCAGCCTTGAGCGCGGCATTGCGCAGGGCACTAATCTCGGATTTTTTCAGTTCGCGGTATTCGCCAGGCTGCAGCATGCCCAGTTTGACCGGGCCTTCAGCGCTGCGCTTCAGGCGGATGACCTCCAGGCCGACTGCTTCGCACATGCGGCGGATCTGGCGGTTGCGGCCCTCGTGCAAGGTGATCTCCAACACCGTGCGGCCGGGTTCATCCACCACAACATGGATGACGGCGGGCTGGGTTTTTACACCATCGTCCAGCACAACGCCGCTGGACATTTTGACAACCTGTTCCTCGGTCGCGCGGGGGCGCACAGTAACGCGGTACAGCTTGCCCACGCCGCCGGAAGGGTGAGTGAGCAGGTTGGCAAATGCGCCGTCATCCGTCAGCAGCAGCAAGCCTTCGCTGTCTTTATCCAGACGGCCGATGGGATACACACGGCGGTCCACGCCGGTGAGCAGATCCATAACGGTCTTGCGGCCGCGTTCGTCCGATGCGGTGGTAATATAGCCGCGGGGCTTGTTAAGCATCAGATAGGTATACTGGCGCTTGCGCACAATGCGCACGCTTTTGCCGTCAATGCTGACTTTATCAAAGTCGGGGTCCATCTTATCCCCCAGCGTGACCGGGTGACCGTTGACCTTGACGCGGCCTTCATCAATCAATTTTTCTGCAGCGCGGCGGGAGCACACGCCCTGGTCCGAGAGTACTTTTTGAATCCGTTGTTCTGCCATGGTGTTCCTTTCCAATATCAGGGTAATATCCGCCGGGTGGATTTGCTTATATGAGAATGTCCTCCCGGCATTTCAGTTGAACAGCCCGCTTTGGGCCGGGTTCCGGTTGTGGAAAAATGAAATCTGTCCGCTTATTCCTGCGGGGTTTCGGGCTTGTCCTTTTTGATTAGGGCGCTGATGCGGTCCACAAGGTCCGGTAGAGCGTTGATAGCGCTGTCCACCGGGCTGACATGTTCCACCAGCTGGATGGTGCGCACATTGCCGCCGCTGATCACCAAAAACGCAATGGGTGCAATGGAAACACCCGCGCCGGTGCCGCCGCCAAACATCTGCTTGTTGGTTTTTGCGCCAACATCAGAGCCGCCGGAGGCAAAGCCAAAGGTAACGCGGGAAATGGGGATGATGGTTGCTCCATCCACCGTGATCGGTTCGCCAATGATGGTATTGGCATCCACCAGCTGGCGGATTTTTTCCATGGTAACGCCCATCATGCCTTCAATCGGATGTTCTGCCATTATAAATTACCTCCCTGTTCTGTTTCAGGTGTATTGTATTTGGGGTGTTTTGGGGGCAGCAGCTGCGGGTCATGTCGGGCATGCCACACAAAGCACACCACTGTAACCAGTGCCAGCAGCGGGCAGAGCAGCAGTTTGAGCGAAACCACACGCTGCTGTTTGGCGCTGCCGGTGTAATCAGCCTCCAACCAGAGCTGATCCGCCTGTATTTTAATGTGGTCCTGTGCGATTGCCAGGATGGTGTTGAGGGTGGTCAGCGTCTGGCCGTACAGGATGGCCGTTTCTGCGGCGGTCTCCCCTGTTATCGTCCAGATCACATTCAGCTTGCTGACGCGGAAGCCGCGCAGCAGCGGCCCCGCACTGGCGCGCAGCACACTGAACAGGTGCCGCACATAGCCAACAGGGTCCGCCCTGACTGCCGCTTTGATGCGGTCCACAAGGCCGGTATCTTCTTCTGGCTGTGGTTCCGCGGCAGGTGTTTCCGCTGCCGGGGCATGGGCAGCAGCGGCTCCCGGTTGGCTGGCCGGGGCAGATTTGGCTTTTGGTTTTGGTACTGCCTGTTCCGGCTGCGGGGATGTTTCCGGTGCTTTTGGTTTTCCCTGTTCCTTTTCAGCGGGCGGGGCCGGTTCTGCTTTTTGGGGTTCTTCCGGCGCTTTTGCGGGCTTTGCTTCCGTGGGTTCCGTCTGCTTTTCCATTGTAGGTTGTGCGGGCAGTTCCGCTTTTGCAGGCGGCGGGGTTGGCTTGGGCGGTGCGGCGGAAATCGGCTCGGTTTTGGGCGTGTTCCCCTGCTTTGTTTCTGCCTTCGGTTCTGCCTTTTTTTCCTCTTCATCCGCTTTGCGCGGGTACAGGGTAAAGTGCAGCGGGCCGTAACACAGCTGTAAACGCAGGCCGCCGATATGGCTCCAACGGAAGTGAATGCCCGCAGGCAGCAGCAGCGCCAACAGCAAAAGCAAAAGCAGTGTCAGCAAAATCATGCCGATTATTTTTAGCACCATCAGCACAACCGCCAACACGGCGCTCATTGCAGTTCCTCCAGGGTTTGCTGCACCGGCAGTTCTTCTTCCTTCTGGGGGTCGTCATGCAGCGGGGGCAGGTCGGCCAGACTGCCAAGGCCGAACACCCGCAAAAAGGTATCCGTCACCCGGAACGCCACCGGCTTGCCGGGCAGATCCAGGCGGCCAGCTTCCTCAATCAATCCGCGTTCCATCAGCTTGGACACGGTGGAAGAGGAATCTACGCCGCGCACCTGCTCGATGAAGCTGCGGCTGACCGGCTGGTTATAGGCGATAATAGCCAGAACTTCCAGCGCAGCGGGCGAAAGCGGCGCGTTGCGGCGGGTATCCAAAATGCGCTTGACCACCTCGCCATAATACGGGCGGGTCGCCATCTGCCAGCGGTCGCCGTCAAAATGCAGCAGCATCAGGCCGCTTTCGGTTTCATCATAGCGCTTTTGCAGCTTTTCCAGCAGGGTCAGCACCTCTGCCGGGTCGGCGCGCATGGCTTCGGCCAGGCGGTCGGTTTCCACCGGTTCGGCGTTGGCAAACAGCATGGCTTCTAGCATGCCAATTTTATTGCGCTGTGTGATCGGCATCGGCTGCGGCCCCCTTTCCTGTGGGTTGGTTTTGTTTGTTGCGCGGGCGGCGGGCGCGGTCCATCGTCAGGGTTCCGGTTTCATCCAGCCGCACACGCCCGGCGCGGATCAATTCCAGCAGCGCCAGGAACGTTGCCACATTGGTGCTGCGGCTTTCCTGCGGGCTGAACAGCTGGCCCATGCGGCACAGCGTACCTTTCAGCATACCGCGCAGCATGTGGGCCACACGGCTTGCCACCGATACGAACGGCGCGGTGACCAACGGTTCAAACCGCTCCTGGGTGGGCTTTTTGCGGCGCTGGCTGCGGCCCATCAGGCTGAACCACGCCTGCACCAGCCGGTCGGGATCCTGTTTGCGGGAATATTCCGCCGGGCCTTCCGGTTTTTGGGGCTGGCGCACCGCGGTGTACAAATCCCGCGCACGGCTGCCCAACTCCGCCGCCACCTGCTTGCAGGTGCTGTACTCGATCAGACGGCCGGTCAGCTCCGCTTTCATGCGTTCCGCTTCAGGGCTGCGTGGCAGCAACAGGGCGCTTTTCATCTGAACCAGGTGCGCGGCCATATCAATGAATTCGCTGGAGACTTCCAGCTTATCGGCCTGCATGGTCTGGATGGCGGCAGTATACTGCTCAATGAGTTCCATGATATTGATATCATAGAGGTTCATTTTATTTTTGCCAACCAGATAGAGCAGCAAATCCAGCGGACCTTCAAAATTATCTTCCTGTAGCTTAAAGGTAAGTGTTTCCATAAAACAGCGGATATCGTTCCTTACTTAAATTGAGATGTGCCATCAGGCAATGCCGAACAGCAGTTCCACAAAGCCGGTCAGGTTCAGCAGCAAACGCCACGCCGCGTTTACGCAGAGATTGAGCGGGGTGTTGAGCAGGCCAAAGAACACCAGAAGCAGCACAACGCCCATGATGTATTTTTCATACCGCATGGCCTGAAAATACAGTTTCTGCGGCAAGAACAGCAGCACAATGCGGCTGCCGTCAAACGGCGGTACAGGGATCAGGTTGAACACGCCAAGGCTGATGTTCATGCTGATCAGAACATAAAGGAAATCCAGCACCAGCTGGGGCGCCGCGCCGCCGCAGGCATAATATACCACTTTATAGAGCAGCATGGCCGCATAGGCCAGCAAAAAGTTGGAGAGCGGCCCCGCCGCGGCGGAAACAGCCATCCCCCGTTTGGGATTTTTGAAGCGCGTGGGGTTGATGCCAACCGGCTTTGCCCACCCGACCCCGGCCGCAATCATGCACAAAGCGCCCAGCGGGTCAAAGTGGCGCAGCGGATTCATGGACAGGCGGCCCATATCCTTGGCGGTGGAATCGCCCAATTTCCAGCTGATAAGCGCGTGGGCGGATTCATGGAACGGGATAACGATCAGCATGGCCACGGCGCGCAGAGCGTAATAATACAGCTCCTGCGGGGAGATCACGCCATTGAGGGCAAAATGATTCATAAAAACCTCAGCATACCGCATAGCAGGCCACACAGGCACATACGGGTAATTATTTAAAGTATTATACCGTACAATCCGCCCCAAAACAAGGGCAGCGGGACACTTTGCGCCTGTTTTTGAAAAAATGTACCGTTTCTGCGGATTTTTTACGGATTTTTTCAAAAAGGGTATTGCATTTTGGCTTAAGATTTGCTATTATAGTACAGCTATGTTAAAGGAGGTGCAAGCAGAATGGCCAAATGTGCATGTTGTGGCAAGGGTGTCACTTTCGGCATCAAGGTTTCCCACTCCCATCGTCGGAGCAATCGTACCTGGAACCCCAACGTCAAGCGCGTGAAAGCGGTTGTGGATGGTTCCCCGAAGTATATCTACGCCTGCACCCGCTGCCTGCGTTCGGGTAAGGTTACCCGCGCGGTCTGATCAAGACGCAAAAAATTGCCGGTCACAGTTGGTGGCCGGCATTTTTGCGTGCTTTTTATAAGCGGGTTCCCGTTGCTGTCAGGGGCTGCCTTGGCAGTGCTTTTTGGATTTTTATCAGGATGTATCTGATTAGATACGCCTTAGGAGGTTGCTATGCTGCCAGCTGACCCAATCATCCTGCTCAGTTATATCAACACCCAGCTGCGGGATCATTACGCAAGCCTGGATGCCCTGTGTGCCGATCAGGACGCCGATAAGGATGCCATTTGCGCAAAACTGGCCGATGTTGGCTATGAATACAACGCCAGCCGCAACCAGTTTGTGTAACGGTGTTGATCACACCCACATGTTTTCGCACGGCACTTTGCCCCGCAAGGGGTGAGGTGCTGTTTTTTTGGGTAAACCGCAGCGCTGTTTGCTGCGCAAGGCACGCCTGAAAGCCACGGCAATACCGCATAATTCTAAGTGCCGATACGGTGAGCGAGGTGCGGCAGATGCTAAGCCAAAAGCGCAGATAATACTTTGTGTATTATCGAGCATTTTGGCAACG
>ENA-OPRV01001617-OPRV01001617.1-human-gut-metagenome-genome-assembly--contig:-NODE-1617-length-11386-cov-14.745830_pt1 | contig 11386 bp, 13 predicted proteins | sample MGYA00241896_ERZ501886 | MGnify/ENA primary metagenome ERZ501886 (study PRJEB25962, sample SAMEA2042452) | human gut metagenome | biome: human gut; feature: human-associated habitat; material: faeces... | reverse complement strand
TCTGGTTCTTCTTCCGGGTGACAGCCGCCTTGCATAAGGATGCCCTCCGCATCATCTCTTCCTGTACCCTGTAGAACAGCTCCTTCGGGATAATCGCCTCATGGTCATCTTCCACATAATACTGCGGTACGATTCCAGTGTTCTTGACTTTCTTTTTTGTCATGAAATCCACCGTATAGGTTTTCTGCAGTAATGCATCTCCCATGTATTTTTCATTGCGGAGCATTTTGTCTATTACCGTGGAATGCCATTTGTCCTGCCCTATGGCGGTCTTGATTCCCTGCTCTTCCAGATGCTTTGCGATCTTCCCGGTACTGTAGCCCTCCAGATAAAGCCGGAAAATCAGCTTTACGATCTCTGCCTCTTCGGGTACGATGACCAGGTCACCATCCTCGTTTTTGGTGTATCCCATGAACTTTGTGCAGTTTACGATGACCTTGCCTTTTTCAAATTTCCTCACGACTCCCCAGCGGATGTTCTCACTGATGTTGCGGCTCTCCTCCTGTGCCAGACTGCTCAAGATGGTAATAAGGATTTCGCCGGTTCCCTCCAGTGTATTGATCCCCTCTTTCTCGAACACCACCGCCACGTTCTTTTCCTTCAGTTTTCGGATGGTCACCAGCGAGTCTACCGTGTTCCTCGCAAACCTGCTGACCGACTTTGTAAGGATCATGTCGATCTTTCCGGCAAGGGCATCCTGTATCATGGCATTAAAGTCTGCCCTCTTTTTGGTGTTTGTTCCACTCTTTCCGTCATCCGCATAAATGCCGGCATTTTTCCAGTTTTCGTTTTCGGATATCTTGCTGGTATAATACTCCACCTGTGCCTCATAGCTGCTGTCCTGCTCTTCCAGTTCCGTACTGACACGGCAGTAGGCAGCGACCTTCATTTTCTTCTCTGACAGTTTCACATTCCGGTCATACTGCACCTTGGCAGGTATCATGCTGATCTTTTTTGCTGTTTCTGCCATCTGCTCTCCCTCCTAATCCTTGTATCCGGCTGTGACACGGCTCCCATTGATAAGCTCTACTTCTGCCATGTTTCCACCATGCACCCAGATGCGTGCGATTATTTTTCTATATAAGTTTTCATCAAATGTTTCCAGTTCCTTTTTTCCTGCAAGGATGTTTTTGATCTCCTCTGTCCGGAACTCCCCATCCCTGACCTCCAGCGTCCGGTATCGTTCCTCTGCCCTTTCATAGAGCAGTTTCATCAGGTCTGTTTCTGTGCGTTCCTGTTCTTCTTTCATCCGCTGCAGGTTCCGCTCCAGAACCCGGTACTGAGGGCTGACCTTTTCCTCCTGCCTGTGTACCCGGAGCAGGCCTTTGTTTCGTATCACTGCATTGATGGCTTCCACACACACCTGCTTTGCCTGCCCGTCTGTAATAAAACTGTTCCTGCAGTTTTTTGCTCTGCCAGTCACATAGTTCCTGCACTTCCACTTGGCAGTGCCGCCACGCTCTTTTTTGTGGTTCGGCTGGATATGGCTGCATACTGCCCCGCATTCTGCACACCAGATGACACCTCCGAAAAGGATTCTTTCATCCCTGCCGGGCCGGTGGTCTGCCCTTCCAAGCTCTGCCCTCACCTTTTCCCGTCTGCGCTGGACTCTCTCAAACAGTTCCTCTCCTATGAGCTGCGGATAGTATTCTGTGCCAAGGTAGCTTGGGTTTTCCAGTATCCTGCCAATGGATGCATGGGTCCAGGACACTTTCCCTTTTGCATTGCATATGTTTCTCCCTTTCAGGTTCTGGGCGATCCTGCCTGCCGCCACTCCGCTGTCATAGTCTGTAAATATCTGTTCCACAATCTTTCTTTGCTCTTCGCAGATGGTGATTTTTCCATCCACAACTTTATAGCCGATTGGCATGTGCCACTGCATCCTGTCCACCTCCCCTCTCCGTCAGTTTCAGTCCGTTGTACAGGCAGAAGGTGATGTCGTGTTCTTTGGAGACCACGATCTTCTCCGCTGTCATTTTAAACAGTTGCTCGTCAAACTCCTCCCTTAATCCGTCCTGTTCTGCAATCAGTTGGATAAGCTGTTCGGTCCGTACAATTTCTTTTGTCCTCCGTAGCTTTCTGGTCAAAAGTGTCTTTTTTCTCCTGCATTCCGTCAGCTGCCAGCCAAGCTTGCTACTGCTCTCCATAAAAAGAGCAGAGTCCATATATCCTTTCCTCATGACTTGATTTAGGATTTGGCTCTGCCCGCTTATATCTTTGATTTCCTTATCCAGTTGTCTGATTTCCTCACTGTCCTGCCTTGCTGCCACAAGTTCCGTCAGCCCTTTTAACAGCGGCTCTAATATCGTTCCCTGATTGGTGTACAGCTTGTTCCACATGTCTGTAAAAGCCCGGTGCAGCACATCCTCCCGGATGGCTTTCATGCAGCAGCTCTCTTTATCCTCCACATGTCCGCTGCACGTCCAGATGATTTTTTCATATGGTTTCCCGATGTAGATTTTCTGCCGCCGGAAGGTTCTTCCGCACTCTCCGCAGATGATTCTGCCGGAAAACAGGTATCTTTTGGTGTAGTCACTCTTGTTCATGTGCAGTACATCCACCCGGTATGCCATCAGGTTGCGTACCGCTTCTGCCTCCTCATGTGTGACGATTGACGGATGGCTGTCTTTGATGAGATACTGGTTTCTCTGTCCGTTGTTTACCCTGCGGACAAATGGGAACCTTGTTTCTGTATATGTCCTCTGCTGAAGCATATCTCCCTCATAAATGGGATTTTTCAGAATGTCCTGTATCACCCCGTCCTGCCACTTTTCTGCACCCCGGATTGTTGGAATGCCTTTCTGGTTCAGTGCCTTTGCTATCACATACACTCCCATGCCGTTTAAGTAAGACTCATAAATCCACCTTACGGTTTCTGCCTCGGATTCTATGATGACTAAATTTCCATCCTCGTCTTTTCCATAGCCATACGCTGGCGTCGATATGATATAGGTTCCATCCTGAAAGCGTTTCTGTATCGCCCATCGGTTGTTGCTTGAGATGTTTTCTGATTCCCCCTGCGCCACCGATGCCAGGATGGTAATGAACAGCTCGCTTTTTTCTGACAGCGTGTTGATATTCTCTTTTTCAAAGTAGATTCCAACGCCAATCTCCTTCAGCTTTCGGATGGTCTGGATGCATTCCACCGTATTTCTTGCAAATCTTGTGATGGATTTCGTAAGGATCAGGTCGATGTTCCCATCCTCACAGTCTGAAATCATCATCTGGAACTCATCCCTGTGCTTTACGTTTGTTCCGCTGATTCCTTCATCCGCATACACCCCTGCAAACTCCCACAGGGGGTTGCTCTCGATTTTTTCTGTATAGTACTCGACTTGTGCAGTATAGGAAGTTGCCTGTGCCTGACTGCCGGTACTGACTCTGGCATATCCGCACACTTTCAGCCTGCGTTCTTCCTGTGTATGTTTCTGCGCTTTTGCTGCCTTTATGACAGTCACTTTTTTTGCCATGCTTTTTTCTCCTTTCCCAGTATTTTCAAGGGTTTGCACTCCCTGTCAGCAACATACACTACCACATAGTCCTTTATTTATCCAGTGTTATTACAGATATACTTTTGCTAATTCCGGGGAGAAAGTCTTGACATTCAAAACCCGGATTTTTTCCCATTCCTCCTCGGTTAACAGCTTATCTTCATGCATCCTTTTTAAGAGAAATTCGGCAATCTTATACCGCACCTCATTCGCTCCGCCTTCCATCATCTTTTCCCTTTTTCCTCCCGCAATTTAAGAACGTTAAATTCATTCTCACAAGCCAAACACTTTTGCCCAGAAGAAACACCTTTACATCATCCCGATTTCAGCCATGGTTGCAGCCTCATCTTCTTCCCGGAAATACTGTTCCGATACATCCCTGCTGACTGAAAGCACCTCTCCCGCGTCCTTTTCTCCCATCTGGATCGGGATTAAGAACGGATGGATTTCCTTACAGAATTCCTGATTGGGACAGCTATTGATAAAATAGCCGCAGGTATCTAATATCAGCCTGTCACACATATCTGTGATGACGATCTTTTCGGCTTCAAACATGTGGCTGCCGATATAATTTGCGATATTTTCTGCCGTGGTCGAGATATAGTCCTCTTTCCGCTCCCCTCCATCACTCGGATAAAGATAGGCATATCCTGCCCTCTCCGTTTCAAAAATCCTTAACATCATTTCGGTATCTTCTTTCTTCATCTCCTGTTTTCCTCCATTCCCCATTTTTCAGCTTTTCTTAACTCCACAAGAATACGGCGGAAGTTCCCCTCCGCCGCATGGTTTCTGTAATTAAGTCTTACTGCCATAATCCTTCACTTCATAAATAAAAAGTGTCTGTCCCTATTCGTCACTACTCCCCGGAACCAAAACGCCGCCAAAACAGAGAAGAAAAAATCCCAAAGCCGGCATTTCATGGGCAGTCAGTCCAGACTGTCTTTGGTCCCTGCCACTCGGACAGGCAGACATCACAGGTATCTCACCTCCACCACTGCGTGCTGGCTAATCTCAAGGTGTATCATTATAGACCATTCCCCTCTTCGCGCCTGTCCACCACAGACAGGCTGTACCCCGGCTTTCCCGCTCGGCTCCTTAGATGCGATCTTTTTCACAGCATGGCTGGCAGAAAGAACATCTGCCCGATTGCTGCAGGAGTGTCACTGCGCCCCGGTTACGGCTCATGAAACGGCTAACGTATCTGAACTGCTGGATATGGCTGGCAGGATATGGCGTGATTCCATCCTGCGCTCGGAGCCCTGCATTCCTCTCCGGCATTTTTCAATGTGCGTTTTGTCTGCCTGTGTCGTATCCACACACGAGACATGAGAGGATTCCCGGAAGAGACCATCTGTCCAGAAAAAGTTCCTCTCATAAGGTACTCACAGAAAAACACGTTTTGAGGGGGTATTAATCAAAATATTTTTTTATTTTCTTTACCGCACCGTTTATGCTCTCCCGGATGTTCTTCTCTCCGACCCCTTCTTTCGCTGCAATCTGCCGGTATGTCATGCCCTCAAAAAAATAAAAATGCAGCCGCTCTCTCTGCACTGGGGTGAGTGACTGCATTGCTTTCTGCAGGGTTTCTATTTCCATCTGCCGGATGACCGTATCCTCTACCGATTCCCCGGTCAGCTCCACCAGATCTTCCGTTTCTCCCTCTGTATATCCGTCCTTGGTCGTATGTCTGATATCCCGCATTTCCTGTGCGTGGGCTTCTTTGCGGAACGTATCGACAAGTGCCTCGTAGACTTCTCTGGTCACATAGGTGTATTCCAGCTCACCAACTGCATCTTTATAAAAATCCTTTACTCTGATCCTGATCCATTCTGACATTCAAATGTCCTCCATTTCGTAATTTTTTTGAAATGAAGGACATCTGGCGGACCTCTGGGTTCTGCTTTACTGAAAAAAGACAATAAAAAAAGGTGCTGTTCCCATGCAAAATAAAGCATGCAAAACTGCACCCGGATGTTATCCTTATGAACTTTTCCCTTTCTGCCGCCCCCTGCAATCCGGTGCGGCATGAATTCCCCAAAACATGCCACGCCTTTCTTCTCCTAAGCCTTTTTGCGGTACTATACTTGGAAAGAAAGTTCGCTTCAATATAAGTGTAATAAGTCTTACGGTACCTGTAATAAGTTACCGTTTCGTCTTGTCATCCCTCCTGTTTTCCAGAAAAAAAGTCCCTTCCGCATGTTCGGAAAGGACTATCCATTTTCGGTATGTGATTGTATCCATAACTGTGCTTTTCCTACGAGCATGAACAGTGCCGTGATGAAGATTCCCGTATAAACAGCGTAAGCATACGGTATCTGGCCTGCATGCCACAAAATGCCAAGCACAGCCAGTTCCAAAGCTGCGATCAGCCTTGCTTTTCTGCCAAAATGCTTTTGTTCCTCTTTATCCAGCTTCCGGTTCTTGCTGTGCATGGGACTGAGTAAAAAAATGATCCCTGCGGACACCAGCAATACTGCCAGCAGCCATGCCAGCGATGTCTTGTAAAACACAGCCTGTGTATAAACCGGAACCAGCAGCACCAGATTAGAACCAAGATAACAGAAAATCCTGCTGTCTGAGTGATATCCACCGGTATAACTGCGAAGAACCATAAAAGACAGGGTAAACACTGCCACAACCGCCAGTTGCTCTGTAAGCAGGCCGATGACCAGTGCTGTCACAACGTTTAGAAGCAGGATCATACCATTGCGTATTCCAAACTGGTATAATTCCTGCTCCTCCTCTTTTATGATTCCCCGCTCAACCATACGATGGCTGAGCCATTTCGTCATGATTTAAAACCTTCTGAGTTTTTTGGAATCTTCCGGCATCTTGTCCTGTCCCAGATACCACATGCAGGAACGGTTCGTTGCCATGGTTGTCACCATAAGTGCCAGTGCTGCCATCACACTCATGGATTTGCTGCTCAGTCGGTACATCCAGTTTCTTTTCTTCATTTTTAGTAAAACCCTCCTTTTTTTGATGTTTTCACTCTAACAGTTTCCATGTAAAAATCAATCTATCTGTAACAAGTTGCAGGTTTGCTGTAATAAGTTGCAGTCTCACTCCAGTTTTGCAACTCCGTTGAGCAGAAGGACTGCCTCAAAATGTTCCCCCTGATCCTTTAACATCAGCTCCCCACCGTATTTTTCTGCCACTTTCCGCACCGAACGGATTCCCCTGCCGTGTTTTATTTTATCTTTTTTGCTTGTCTGTTGACAGGAACTTGTCCCGGATGGCTTGCTGTTCTTAATGGATAAAAGCAGTCTGCCCTCCTGAAACTTTGATTCCACATGAACATACCGTTTTTCCTGTTCCACTGCCATCGCTGCCTCTATCGCATTATCCAGAAGATTCCCATACAGAACACCCATGTCCCCGATATCTACGGATACTCTCTGGGGGAGCAGCGTTGTAACCTGCATCGGTATCTCTTTCTCTTTTGCCTTTACGCTTTTTACTTTTAATATGGCATTCACCACAGGATTTGCGGAATAAATGATCTCTTCTGCCAGCCGGATATCTCCCAATACTTCCTGCAGTCTGTCCTTGATCAGTTCCGCACTTCCCTGTTCCGCCGCTGCGAGCAGTCCCGTCAGCCGGTTCTTCATATCATGCCGGATGTCCTGTATCTGTTCCTGATACCGTTCCATGTCCTGATAGTATTCGTTCCGGTATAAGATTTCCCTCTGGATCATTTCCTCTTCGTGCTGTTTTTCTTCCACTGTCGTATACTTTTCAATCATCAGAAAAATTACATAATTAGTGATGATAATGACAAAGATGATGCACATGCACAGCACGACCATCTGTGCCGAGATTAATTCTTTTGCAACCTCTATCAGTAAAAAGCAACTGATCAGGCTGCATAAAGGTATCATTGTCAACATATATTGCGTTTCTTTTGGCATTGCTGATAGTCGAATGCTTTTTCCAGATTTCAGTCTGCAAAACACCTCCACAATTGTTGCTTTCAAAAGTGCCATAAAAAACACGATAAAATAATATGAAACCGTGGTATCGTCCAACACCTTTTCCATGAATGCCTTATTAAACAAATATCCTAACGGTTCTGCAACTCCCATAATCCCCATATACAGCAGAACCGCAATCAGCCTGCTTAAAATCCCTGCCTCATACTGGCAGACATATACACAGAGAATCGCCACCATCGTCACAAAATTCAGCCAGCTTATCCCCATCTGGTTCACCGCACTTCCAATCAGCTCGCACACTATCAGCAGAAGAACAGAAAACTCCATGGAAGTTTTTCTGTTTCCAATGAACTCCTCTAAATACCTGCGGTAAATGCAGAGGTCAAAAAGATTTATGACAAGCCTCACCCCATATAATGCCATGTCACATTCCTCCCTGCACAAACGCTATGTGCTTTTCCGTCAGCTCCTTCCGGTACCCTCTTGTCACTCCCAGCTCTGTGCCGTCTGTAAGCATGACCATGCCGCTGGATACGGAATGAACATGTTTCAAATTAACGATAAAAGAGCCATGAACGGCGGCAAACATGCGCTCATCCAGTTTCTCCCATATTTCATTCAAATTCATGTTGGACTGATATTTCATTTTCTTTGTGTGGATAATCGCCTGACGCCCCCGCTTTTCCAGATACAGGATTTCGTCAAACTTCAGACTGTACCGCACCCTGCGGTAACTAAATGAAAAACTCTGATTGGTCAGATTCAGATAGGTTCCTGCCTTCTCAAACAGCACACGGAGCCTTTCTTCTGAGATTGGTTTTGGAATAAAATCAAATGTGACAACTTCAAATACACTTGGCATGTATTTGGTATAGCTGGTAAGAAACACCAGCAATGCTTTGGAATCTGTCTCACGGATCTGTTTTGCCACCGCAAGTCCGTCCATTCCAGGCATCTCAATATCAAGAATGTACATATCCGGCTTTTGCTCCGCATCTGCACATTCCCTCAATAATTCTTCCGGTCTGGTATAAAACACATACTCCACCGCATAGTCGATCATACGCAGTGTATAGCGTCTAATCCTTTCAATGTCCTGCTGATTATCATCGCAGATTGCTACCCTCATAAATCGTCTCCTTCTCAAAATATATTGATCAAATATACATCCCGGAGACTGTGCTGCTTTAACGGCCTGTCATCAGCTTTCTCATATACGCAAGCATACGGTCTATAAATGCATCCCGTTCCTCCCTGCTACAGTTTGCAAGGAACAGTTCAATATCAACCTTATGATTTGTATCCCCCGTAACCAGATAAGTCGGCTCAATCCTGTACTTCTCATACAAGATCAGCATTTTCTCCGGCTGTAAACCATAGACACCACTTTCGATTTTGCGATAATGCTCTACCCCTACATCCAGCGTCTCTGCAAAAACTTCCTGCGTATATCCACTGTTTTCTCTGGCGGTTTGCAACCTTTTTCCAATCTGTATATTGATTTCCTTCTTCTCTGCTTTCATGGAATTCACCTCGCTTTTATGGTAATGATACCAACGAGAAATACCCGAAAACAGATTGCAATACAACACTTCAAAAGTCGTATTGCGACATATCCCCATAAACGAAAAGTGAGCAGCAGACACCAATCCGCTACTCGCCTTCTATCTTTCTTTATTCTAAAAATGTTTCCTGTTATTCCACCAGTTTCCCAAGCACCACATGATTATATTGGTAACTCACAATCCTTTAGCCAAAATCGCAGTTCCATAACAGTCACAGCAATTTTATATTTTACTTCGATTTCAACTTTTTCTGGCGGATTGGCTAAAAGCCTGTCAATATCCTGTTCCTCAACATCAGCCATTTTTGCTATCGTTAGCTTGGATATGCCATGATAGGAAACAAGCACTTCCAAAAAACCGCTTAATTGCTTATCCTTATCTTCAATCGCTCCAAAATACAGAAATCCTACTTCTATTTAAAATTCTGAATTATGAACTCAATTCCGTTACCAGTGAAGAATATCTTTTTGTCCGGTTCTTTATATCCTCCTCACTGACACCATAATAACAATATAAATCTCTGGCTATTTTCTTAAACCTTTTTATGACCGACTTATTTCCAGAGTAAGATATTCCAAATATATTCCAGGTATAATCTACCTCTATTTCCATTAAATCCTCACCAATTTTTATTTCATATAAATGAAAATCCATGGGAATTACATTATCAGGCATTTGGTCAATCAATTTATTTCTAATTTCCATTTCATTCAAAAAATTTTTAACAGATTCTTCATTATGAAAATCTGGTTTTGGAATATCCTTCCTTTGGCCCAAAAGTTCTGGTTTATGCTGCATAATCAAACTAGCTTTTAGATTTTTCTGTCGTTCTATCCAATTTGTTGCGGCAGGATTGATTTCCACTAAATCATAATGATCCTTTGCGTATTGCACCACTTCCGCAAGGGTATGCGGGTTGGCCGCTATTCTCTTTTCTATCCTTTTTCGTCTGGATTGATAGATAGCATTTCGGATTCTAATCTTTAGAGATTGCTTTTGAGCTTCTCCAAATATAAAAACACTTGTGGGACCATCTTCACCATTTATTATGGAAACTTGATTGATACTTTTATTTTTCATAAGTGCCCTCTACTCACAAATCCCGATTATATCGGTGATTCACAATCTTTTAGCCAAAATCGCAGTTCCATAACCGTCACAGCAATTTTATACTTTACTTCGATTTCAATCTTTTCTGGTGGATTGGCTAAAAGCCTGTCAATATCATTTTCCTCAACACCAGCCATTTTTGCTATCGTTAAGACAATAAGAAAGACCTGTACCATTACCTCCTGTCCACAACATATTATCTGTTGTAAATATCTGATATACCTTCGGTGTTTCTGCCGTATAAAATGTCTTTTCCCCAGATGCAGGAGTTTTCATTTGATTACCTTTTTGTTGACCGTACAATGAAGATACGGTATTCATACCAGAACCAATGTTCATATTTCTGTTCCTCCAATCAGCTCAAAATTTTCTCTTTTTAATTATTCAAATATACCTGATATGTTAAATTTTAGTATCAAGCGTTGCCTGTGCAGGAGATTTCCCCGACTCTGCCAATTCTCTTGTAACACTATCTAATGCACCATCTTTAATTGGCTTACCAATTTCCCAGTTAGGATCAGCCTTTTTTGCGGCATCATAAAATGCCTGTCTGTAAATTCTCTCATATTTTTCAAGGGTGTACCCGGCAGCCAATCTGTCCTTTTTCTGCATTTTGCGGTACAAATTGTTATATACCTCGGAACGTTTTGTTGTATCTCCATTGTGGACACCGTTTTCACGCAGGAACTCTTTTTTGTCAGTTCATACATTTCTTCTTTGATGCTGTCCGGAATTGATATGATCCGTTTTCTCGAATTTTCATTTTCGTCTGTCACTAAAAGTCCCGCCAATCCATTAACAGGATTGATATAATCTCCGTCCTTGTCATAATGACTCATCAGATTTTTTATTCCCTGAATATTTCCATACATCGCATCGTTTCCGGCGGACATCATCTGTTTTACAGCGGCTTTGCATTGTTTGCTGTTTGTGTCAATCCCGGCAGCTTTTAACTGGGACTGAACAGAACTGCTGTTCAACTGAGACAACTGAAAACTGCCTATTACATTTTCTCCTGATGTCCCGAATGTTTTTTGAAATAAAAAAGCATAATCTGTAATCTTTGACATAAAACATCCTCCCATCTCTACTACAAAATTATAACTTTTCCAATGTTAATAATCTGCTCAGTTTCTCTATTTCTTTTATCGGATAAAATAACCTGTTCTCTTAGCCCCATGTCATCAAACGACCATATTACGCACACAAAGACCATACCTTTACAGGATAACCACCGCCTTAAATTCATTTTCATCGCAGGAAAGTACCATATCACCGCCATATT
>ENA-OPRV01001615-OPRV01001615.1-human-gut-metagenome-genome-assembly--contig:-NODE-1615-length-11390-cov-2.703308_pt1 | contig 11390 bp, 9 predicted proteins | sample MGYA00241896_ERZ501886 | MGnify/ENA primary metagenome ERZ501886 (study PRJEB25962, sample SAMEA2042452) | human gut metagenome | biome: human gut; feature: human-associated habitat; material: faeces... | reverse complement strand
ATATGGTATCCGCGCTTGCTTATCTGGCCAATGTAAATGACTATTACTCTAATAAGAAATTATTGGATATGATTTCCGATGATGAGCGAAACTCTTTATCTGCCCGCTGGCTGGTAGAAAGAGTCAAAATCCTTTCCCACCAAATTATTGGTGCAGAATGTCCGGACTTTACTTTCACGAATGTCAATGATCAGAAGGTCAATTTAAAAGACTTTCGCGGTAAAATTGTCGTTTTGGATTTCTGTGCTTCCTGGTGCGGCCCTTGTCGTAAGGAGATGCGTAGTATGCTAAAAATATATAATGAACTGAAAGCTGACGATTTGGAGTTCATCAGCGTATCACTAGACGATAGCCAAGCTAAGTGGAAAAAGATGCTGGACGAAGAAAAACTTCCCTGGGTAATGCTGTGGGATAAAACAGGCTTTCCGAAAAGTAATGAAGCTCCAAGTGCTATCCAGACAGCTTATGGCTTTTATGCTATCCCTTTCCTTGTAGTCATTGACAAAGAAGGAAAACTAATAGCACGTAATGTCCGCGGAGAACAAGTACGTGAAGCCATATTAAAAGCTAGAAATTAATCTGACTATATAAATATCATAACTCATCCTACAATGAAAAAACTTATATCCCTTATCTTATGCTGCCTTATTTGTGGAATTACATCAGCTCAATTAATAAAACAAAAAGTTGAAAAACAAAAAAAACAATCCGAACTGGACTGGTACAATTGTTCTTTCGACAGAGACAGTGTATATGGCGCTGAAGTTAATAAAGCCTATGAATATTTGAATGCTAACAAAAAGAAACTCAAGAAAAGGCCGATTGTCGCATTAATCGGAACCGGAATGGACGTGGAACACGAAGATCTGAGACAGGCTATATGGATCAATCCCAAAGAAAAATTAAATCAAAAAGATGATGATAGAAATGGTCTTATTGATGATATTAATGGTTGGAACTTCCTCGGAGGCAAAGATGCTCAAGTTGTGGAGTCTTTGACGAGAGAAGGAGAACGTGAATTCTTCCGCTTGAAAGATAAATATGCAGACTATATTTTTGATGGGAAAAAGTATTATAAAATTATTAATGGAACACGTCAGGAAGTAGCTGCACCGGAAAACATGGAAGAATATAACTATTATCGATATAAAGTAATGCCCGAATCCAGAATAGGAAGTACTTACAGTGGTCTGCAACTTGCTTATGTCATCGAAGAATACGTTGAAAAATTTAATAGAGACATGAAGCAGCGCTTCCCTGGAAAAGAATTAACCGTCGAGGAGTTTCAAAGTTGTTATGACCCTAAAGCGGAAAGGGACAGCCTCTCTGAAGTAGCCTTTGTATGTACAGCCTATTATTTCAGTTTATATAATACAGATAAATGGGAACCTGTATACCAAAATATGGGTAAGAAAAGTGTGGAAACAGCTAAAGCCTCTTACGAAGAAGCCTTAAGAAAATATGGTACGGACCAACGGAAAGAAATTACAGGTGACAACCCAATGGACATAAATGACAGCAATTATGGAAATAATATACTACTTACATCCGATGCAGCAACCAACATAATGAAGGCAGGAATTATAGCTGCTAAACGTGACAATAAAATAGGAAGCGATGGCATTGCCGATCAAGCAGAAATCATGACGCTACGTATCTGTACAGGAGAAGGGGAACCTTACCTGAAAGATATGGCATTAGCCATTCATTATGCAGTCAGCCACGGAGCAGATGTGATTGTATTGCCTGAACAGAATATGTTATACCCCGAGGAACAAAAACAATGGATAATCCATGAATTGAAAGAAGCGGAAAAGAAAGGAGCCATAGTGATAGTTCCCGCGTGGAATACATCTATCGATATGGACAAAGTAGAATTCTTCCCGAACCGGAAAATGAGTAAAGACAAAGAACTCACCAATCTTATGATAGTCGCCTCTTCTGATAAAAAAGGAAATCCGGTTATGGATACAAATTATGGAGCAAATACACTAGATATCTATGCTCCGGGAACAGATATATATTCTGCATACATGGGAGACACTTACCGAACAGGAACAGGAGAAGGACTAGCGGCCGCTACCGTAGCCGGAGTAGCCACACTCATAAAATCTTATTTTCCAAAGCTTACCGGCTCACAAATCCGTGATATTCTATTAAAAAGTGTAACCTCACGCAAAGGAGTAGAAGTAGAAAAAGGCATTCGAGTAGACGACAGACCTTCACAAGATTTATTCCTTTTTGATGATTTATGTATCTCCGGAGGTATTGTTAACGCCTATCAAGCTATTCTAGAAGCAGAAAAAATGAATTCGCAAAAGAAATGATATGAAAAGAGCAGAGATACTCACCGGTTTATGGCTGTTAATGTTTCTAATCTATGGAAAGGAATGTATGTCGCAAATCCAAAATAAGGTTTGCGACACTATTCCCTATGAATTGGTACACAACAAAATCATTATTCCTGTCACAATCAACGGCGTTAAAACGAAATATATCGTCGACACCGGTGGCAAAACCGGAACGATGTACGATATAGCCCTTGAAATGCAGGCAAACGCTGCAGGATATACACGCATTTCTGATGTGAACGGACAGGGACAAAACTATCAAGAAGCATATGTCTCCAATGTATCCATCGGCAATAGTTACCAAATCAAGCTATTAAAAACAATGGTGCTACCCAAAGATCCTTTTTTCACTGATTTAGGAGTCGCCGGCATTCTCGGTGGAGACGCATTCTCACAATCTGTAGTAACATTCGACTCTCGCTATAGAATCATGGTCATCAACTATCCCTATCGCCCCGAGAAACTGAAACTAACAGACGGAGTTCCTCTTCTGGATGAAACGGAATATCACTCATTTATCACTGTCAAGCAAGAAGAACAGACAATGAAAATATTGTTTGACACTGGTGCAGAAGGTTTTCTACTATATTCGATACAAGATTATAACAGGCTGGCTGATATATCCGATATAAAAGAAACAAATCATGCACATGGGATTGTATCTGCCGGATTAACCGGACTGGGAAGTCCTGTAGAAATCAAAAAACTGAACATACCTTCTATTCGTATCATGGATAAGGAATTCACAAACATAGGCTGCACGACAAGCATAATGAATGAAACAATCATAGGAGTAGACTTGCTGAAATATGGAAAAGTGATTATAGACTATATGCGTAAACGCTTCTTCTTCCTCCCATTCGAAAAAGGGAAAACTGATATGGGAGGTGCTCCCGTTCTTTGGAATGTGAGTATATTGCCACGCAACGAACGATTTGAAATCACAACGATATGGGATAGTATGAAAGACCAAGTATCTTTCGGTGATCAGGTAATCAATATCAACGGAACCTCATTAAGCAACTGTCCAATGAGCCAGATTGCTATAGAAGAGATAATGAACGCTATTCCCGGAGATACAGGATATATTATTATTAAAAAGGACAATCAGGAGAGAAAAATAGAAATCAAAAAAGAAAGATAGACTTTAAAACAATATGAATTTGAGAAATATGATAATAAAAATACATATATGTTTGATTGCTTTTTGTTTTATTTCAGGCATAAAAGCACAAACACAGAACAGTATGACGGAAATCATTCCATTTAAAACAATCGATGGAAAGATTATCATAGAAGCCAATATAAATGGAGAAACAGCAAATTTTGTACTTGATTTAGCCGGACATAATGCATTACTTCCGGAAGCTGTCAACCAACTGAAAATCAACACGAAAAACGCCAGTAGTTTTGGAAGTTATCAGAATTTCAAATTCAAACAGGTTCCCGTAAAGAAGATCTATGAAATAGGAACCTTAACTATTGGCAATAATACATTCAGCAATAGTCTGCCAACATTCATATTAGAAGATGAACCTTATCTACGCAAACTGGGAGTAATGGGAGTATTGAATTCTGCAGTATTCCGAACTTCCGTCTTGACCATTGACATGCGACGAAAAAAGATCACTATCACTCAGCCATACCGACCTTCGTACATGAAACTAAACTATAGAGAAAATTTTGAATTGATAACAGGTTTAGGTATAGTATGTTCGATATCGATTCAAGATAAAACAATTTTTCCTATTTTAGATACATGGAGCGACGGATTAATCAACCTCACTGAAAAAGACTTTAACGAGTGGAGCACACTTTATCCGAAGGGAACTCCGCAAAAAGTTTCAATCGGCTATAAAGAGACGGCACAAGAAGAAGAAAGCCTGACCTTACCGGAAACAATATTCGTGAAAACAAAGATAGACGATGCCTTTGCCGTGAGGAATCCATCTCTGAAACATTCTGTTTTAGGAAAGAAACTATTGGACTACGGCATTTTGTCCATTGATTATGTTCATCAAAAAATATACTTCCAGCCTTTCGACTTGGTTCCTATTCCCGAATCGGAAGCTAAAGTAACGGAAGTCAAAGCGGAAGACGGCAAGATGAATCCGATTACCCGCCAATTCTTTCTGGAACATATTTTTGATTACCGGACAGGAAATGATTTCGTTTATAATGGAGACAAACCTGTGGTTGTTGACTTTTGGGCAACTTGGTGCGGCCCTTGCATGAGACTGCTTCCGAAAATGGAAGAATTGGCTGAAAAGTATAAGGGAAAAGTCATGTTTTATAAAGTGAATGCGGATAAAGAGAAAGACTTGTGCAAACATTTCGGAGTACAGGCGCTGCCGACTCTTTTCTTTATTCCAGTAGGCGGCAAACCTATCGTCGAAGTCGGAGCTACTCCGGAGAAGTACGTGCAAATCATTGAGGAACAGCTTCTCAAATAATAGCAATGGAGAAAGAGGTATTGATGCCAGCCACCATTGCCTATGTATTCAGCTTCAAAACGGAAACAGGGTATTGACTTTTCCTTTTTTATTTTGTATATTTGCAGAAACGAATCAGAAACAACAGGTATGAAACATACAAAAATAAAGACATAAATCATCAGATTGCATACACGCAAGTGTACTGTAAGAACTAACAATGGGGTGAAGTCTGCAAGGATTTCGCCCCATTTTGTTTAAATTCTTCACCCATTTTTCAAGAAATCAGCCAATAATCGTTTATAATAAACTTAAGACCCGTTTATAATAAACGTTCTCACTTTTTATTATAAACACAAGGTCTGTTCTTTAAACAACTTGTATAAGAAAGAGAAACAAGATTCATTCTTTTATGCGCATAAAGCAACAGACATAAATAATTTCGTACAAATAGAAGTTACAATATACTTTTACGATCACCGCAAAATAAGGAGCAAAATGCCACCCCGCTTTTTTATTTCCATATAATTGGAACTTATCATTTAAACAAGTACATTTGTCATGTCAAATCTATTTATAACTTAACACACATTTTAGGATCATGAAGAAAAGTATTTCTCTTCTTCTTTTGTCTTTGTTAATGATTACCCCAGTTGTCAAAAGACAAAAGAAGTGGTGAACGAGTACAACATCGTTCCCAAGCCTAACCAGATTCTTCCCCGGGAAGGCCGTTTCAAACTAAGTAACAAGGTCTGCCTGGTAGTCCCCCCGAATGCCCCGGAAGCAAAAGAAATCGCTAACAGTCTAGCCGAACAACTGAAGCTGACAGCAGGTATTTCTCTGAAAGAAACAGAAAGCACGGAACATAAATCAATGAAAATTAATTGAAAACAAAGGATAGAAAGTAGAAAGAAAAGCATAACAACTGCAAACAAAATAGTTGATTTACAAGTGTTTTAGTTGACTTTATCATGGGAACAATATCTTAAATCTTTTTAATCGCCTGCAAGTTTCTCTGGGATTATTGGGAACATTTACGGGAAATGTATTAACTTTTCACCTAGAAAACATAAAACCGACAAAAACATGAAGGCAAGCGTATATCTCAAAGAGGCAAAGGGGAACGGGAAACAAGGTGTTTCCTGCATCTGTTTCCGTGTGCGCGACAAGGAAATCGACATCAAGGTCGCCTCTGGGTTGCAGGTGGTAGATAAGTATTGGGACGGCAATGCGCTAAGGTATCGCAGGAACACCATTGTGGACAAGAATGAACAGAAGCGCATTCCCGAACAGATTGCCGCCATCATTGAACAGATAGAAACATCCTTTGACAGGAACAAGGCAGACGGGGACTGGCTGAGACAGGTCATCGAGGATGTGCTCCATCCGAATCTTGCGTATGAGCGTAAGCATCCCAACCTACTGACGAGACTTTCGGAGTATATCGGCCGGCATGAGGGAACAAGACAGACCAAGGGGCAGATAGAGAACCTGTACCGTAAGTTGACAAGGTATGTGGCTATAACCGTGAGATTATGGAAAACAAGGAGTTCAACCTTTTTGTCGAGACAATCTCTCTGGAAGACATGAACGACTTCCGTGGCTATGTAGTCAATGAGCACCTGCTGTATCTTGAACATCCTGACTTCTACAAGGATTATATCCCTGCCCAATACAAGCCGAAAGAGAAGTCAAGCACAACCATCATAAACACGATGAATCTTTTTTGTGTGTTTCTGCACTGGTGCAAGAAAATGGGCTATACAAGCAATGAAGTATTCCTGCAGTATGGATGCAAAGTCCCTGTGTATGGAGTTCCGTTCTACCTCTCCATTGAGGAACGCAATATCCTCTATGAGGCTGACCTGTCTTCTACTCCCCTGTTGGAGGTCATCCGTGACATCTTTGTCTTCCACTGCTATATCGGTTGTCGTGTCGGTGACTTGTACCGTCTGACACGGGAAAATATCAAAGACGGTTTCGTGGAATACATGCCGCAGAGGACAAAGAAATGCGAGGCAAAGACAGTAAGAGTACCCTTGCATGAGAAAGCGCTCAGAATACTTTCCAAATATGAGAACTCCGATACGGACAAACTGTTTCCGTTCAAACCCGTCTATACCTATAATAGCGGTATAAGGGAACTGCTGAAGCAATGCGGTATTGACAGGATGGTGACGGTGCTTGACACTCACGGCTACAAGACCGTGCAAAAGCCTTTGTATGAGGTGGCATCGAGCCATACGGCGCGAAAGACTTTTGTCGGCAACCTCTACAAGCAGGTACCCGACCCTAATCTGATTGCGTCCATGTCCGGGCATGTGGAGGGAAGCCGTGCCTTTGCCCGCTACCGCAACATTGACGATGACATGAAGCGCAAACTCGTTGATATGATAAACTAAGCAAGCATACAGACTATGAAAGTGACCGCATTTATAAGGAAGACCGCATCGAAGAACAACGTCACCGACCTCGCACGGGTGTATTTCCGCCTGCGTGACAAGGGAGGCGTAGATATCAAGGCGGCAAGCGAGCTCTCCATCAGCCCCAACCACTGGAGTGCGGAGAAACAAGGCTACAAATCCCGCATTGCACTAGTCTCGGACGAGAAGCGCATGAAGTTTGACGAGGAGATACAGAACATCACACGTCTCATTTCCAGGGAATATCACCGAGGAGTGGACGGCAAGTGGCTACAGTCATTGATTGAGGAATACCACCACCCCAGCATCAATTCCCATGCGGGGAGCAAGAGTGACGAGTACCGCCTAGTGACACAGATCCAGCACTATGTTGACGAGACCATACTGGCATCGGACAGCCGTAAGCATCACCTTGCCAATATAGACAAGATTGGCAGGTACGAGCGATTCCAGAGGGAAGTGATACACCGCCGTGGATTCCAGCTCAACGTTGACACGATAACCGCAGATGACCTGCGCGACTTGAAGCGATGGATGCAGGAGGAACACACCTATGGCGAGCAGTTCCCTCTTTTCTACAAGGACATTCCTGAAAGTAAGTTTAAGTGGGAGCGTTCCGAGAACAGCATCACAGGCTGCTTCTACAGAATCCGCACCGTCATCAAATGGTGCATCAAGAAGGGCATGACCAAGATCAACCCCTTTGACCAGTACCAGATAGCCCAGCCCATGTATGGTGACCCGTTCTTCCTGAACATTGAGGAGCGTGACAAGGTATATTATGCCGACCTAAGTGCACTTGACCCGTGCTATGCCGTATATCGTGACGTGTTCATGTTCCAGTGTCTTATAGGATGCCGTGTGAGTGACCTTAACTCGCTGACCAAGGCAAACCTCGTCGATGGGTGTATAGAGTATATCCCCCAGAAGACCAAGCACGAGCACGCAAACACGGTGCGTGTACCACTTAACCAAAAGGCCAAGGACATCCTTTCACGATACATCGATCTTGATGATGCCCTGCTGCCACGCTTCACGCAGACCATGTACAACAAGATGATCAAGCGCATCCTCAAACACGTTGGTATAGACCGTATGGTTCGCACTCTGAACCCCAAGACCAGACAGGACGAGGCACGTCCGCTTTGGGAGGTCGCCACAAGCCATACTGCACGCAAGACCTTCATCGGGAACCTCTATAAGCAGGTGAAGGACCCCAATCTGATAGCCTCGATGTCGGGACATTCCGAGGGAAGCCGTGCCTTTGCACGATACCGCAAGATAGACAATGAAATGAAGAAAGAACTTGTAAACCTGCTCGACTGACATATGATGAAGGACAAAGAAAAGCAGGAAAAGTTCGAGGCGTTCAAAGCCGGAATCCTCAAATGGAAGAACGAACATAGGGAAGAGTATAACAAGTTTGCCCGTATTATGACAAACTGCGACGAGACCTTCTATTATCAGATATTCAAGGCGGTCAGCGGTCAGATGCAGCATATAGCAAGGGAATGGGAGCTGTCGTGGGGCGATGATGGAGATGAGACTTTTGACTCCATTTTTATACTGGTCTCCAAAGAGAACCTTCCACAGAAGATTAACGAAATGTTTTCCGTGGCGGTTCCCGATACAGAGAAAAAGTGCAAATGGATGAACATAGCCAGACGTATGATTGGCATGAAGCCAAATATGAAAGTCAGGCTCTCCGCTCCTCTTTTGCTGAGCTGGCTGTTTTACGGAAAAAGTTTTGAAAGCATGATGGCTATGTTGGAGAAACAGATGTCAAATCCCCATATAGAGCGTATCGACAGGATTAAATGCTCTTTGGCTTCCAGAAGTGTCATTGCCGTCAGCATCAAGGGCGGTTATCGGACAAAGGAAGACTGGGAAAGCTATTTCGCCATGGAGAAAGCCAATAAAGACGGTGATACTGGCGAATGGGCTTTGCGGGATGCGATGAAAGACATTGATTCCGAAACGGAAGCAGCACCACTGCTGGAAACTGCAAAGGAGGATGTGCAACATTTAACTCCCGGACGGAAGAAGTCCAAGGCATGTCCTCTTATAGACTATCTGCCAACAGAAAGCGGTGAGGCTGCCATATCCTACATCCGTAGCTACGTCACAACCCATCGGTCTGCCATGCAGCAGGCTCTGCCATATTTCGTGCTGAAGGAAATGCCACTCAGACTTCCTCTTCTCAATGGAGTGGAATACGCCACAGCCATGACAAGACAGTTCCCCAATGTCAGTGAACTCCTTAGCGAACATTCCCTCAGACAAGCCGTCGGGAAACTGGCTGGAACAGAAACACAGCTGTTGGAGAAAGATAACAAGAAGCAATTGTGTCGGTACATCGAAAGCGATGCGAACCAGAAGTTACTCGAATAGCTTCGCAACGACATAGGTAAGATTATCTGACACAAAGCCATTTGGAGGCGCCAAACTGTCAAATATATGTTAATTTTTCATGGCTAATGAGTATATTTCTGAACAATCAGACTACAATTAGAAATAAATGTAGTAACTTTGTACACAAAATAAAGTATAAAGGCATGGAAGGCAAGAGATACAGCAACAGTTTTACCTCCTCAGGAATGGTAAAAGAAGAAGGAAGGGCAGCATACTACAAACTGCTGGACAGCGTGCGTGATGGTGATACTGTACGCATTAAGCGCGGGGTGTATGCCACTGCCGAACAGTTGGCCGACACTATGATTGATGTTGAAGCCATTGTTCCGGGTGGAGTGCTATGCCTTTTCTCCGCATGGAATGTGCATGGACTTACCACCTCGCTGCCACAAGCCTACCACATTGCCGTGAAGAGAGGCAGGAAAGTCACGCTCCCGGTCTTCCCAAAAATCGAACTGCACCACATCACTAACACGATGTTTGACATAGGTGTCGAAGAACAGATAATCAGCAGCTATCGCATCCATATATACAATAAGGAACGATGCGTATGTGATGCCGTGAAATACCGCAACAAGGTCGGTATGGACGTTTGTGCCGAAGTGGTAAACAGCTATCTGGCACTACCCGGCAGAAACCTTTCCCTGCTTTTTGACTATGCCGACAAACTGAGAGTAAGAAGAATCCTTGAACAGTATATTGCACTAAAACTATGAGTGAAATCAAAAACTATGGAAAATCCATCAGGGCAAGGCTGCTCAATGTAGCCAAGCAGGAGGAAGTGTTCTATCAGACCATCCTGACCAGATACTTTCAGGAGCGTCTGCTGTACCGTATTTCCCAGACACGTTATCGTAATAACTTCTACCTGAAAGGCGGTGCGTTGATGTACGCCTACGAGAGATTTGCCGCCCGTCCCACATTGGACATAGACTTTCTTGGCACTCACATCAGCAATGATGGCGAACGCATAGTCGAAGCATTCCGTGAAATATGTGCGGTTGATTGCAAAGAGGATGGTGTACAGTTTGCTTGCGACAAGATTGAACCCCAGAACATCACCGAGTTCAAGGATTATCATGGTATCCGTCTGAGTATTCCAGTGACAATGGACTCTATCGCGCAAGTGCTCACGATGGACATTGGATTTGGGGATGTAGTGACACCGCATCCTGTTTCATTGGACTACCCCCTGTTGTTAGAGGGACTGCCCGAAGCAAGTATCCTTGCCTATTCCACAGAAACCGTGATAGCGGAGAAGATGCACGCCATCATAGATTTGGCAGACCAAAGTAGCCGTATGAAAGACTATTATGACATATACCACCTGCTCACATCATTCCAATATGACACTGCCATTTTGCAGGATGCCATCAACCATACCTTTGAGAATCGTCACACACCCTATAATGCTGACACAATGTTTTTCAGGGAAGACTTCCCCAATCATCCTCAGATGCAGGTTCGATGGACGGCTTTCCTGAGGAAGGCTACTATCAATAGTGCCCTGTCATTTCCCGAGGTGGCGCGTTGGCTTCAAGACACATTAAGACCATATTGGACAGCATACGGACGTATGCAACACTGACCGAACTTGCTTACTAAGATACTCTTCTATGCGGACTTGGTTACTCTACATTGATTCAAATGTAACTAAGTCTGCATTTTATTTTGCGCAAATTCAAAGCGAAATCGCTATTTTATTGCAATTTTCCCTTGTCATAAAGGAGGTGTGTCAAAATGCGCACCTTCTTTTTTTTAAGCACAAAGCC
>ENA-OPRV01001613-OPRV01001613.1-human-gut-metagenome-genome-assembly--contig:-NODE-1613-length-11396-cov-11.226788_pt1 | contig 11396 bp, 16 predicted proteins | sample MGYA00241896_ERZ501886 | MGnify/ENA primary metagenome ERZ501886 (study PRJEB25962, sample SAMEA2042452) | human gut metagenome | biome: human gut; feature: human-associated habitat; material: faeces... | reverse complement strand
CTGTATCTCAAACTCTTTGAAATACAATGCTTCCCTGCATTTTCTATATCGTCATATTGATACTATTACTTGACTATCCAGCACCTCTTTGGAGTGACTGTCTCTATCAAAAAAGAAGCCAGCAGTTTATTTACTCACTACTGACTTCCTATACTACTCATTTTATTTACTTCGCTGCATCTCAGACAAGTTTTCATTTTAAACATAACCTCTGTTTTCCCGCCAGCCTTTTACATACCACCTAATTCCAACATATACCAGTTGCACGAATAATAAGAGAAATAGCATATTGATCGGCAAACTGAAAGTTGTTTGTACAATGTTCAAGATATAACTGTTATTATGTCTTGATTAGAGTACAAACTCATATAAGAGGAACTCCCTCGGTACTCCAATATCAACATATGTGATTTCAACTTTATCCACATACTTAAATCCAAACGACATATACATTTTCTGTGGAATATCATTTCCCTCTATGCAATCAAGACGAATTGATTTAAGGTTTCTTTCCCTTGCTGTGTCTATTGCGTGTTGAACTAACTGCTTCGAGTATCCACGACCTCCATATTCCGGAAGGACACGCAAGGCATGAATAACTACTGTCTCGTTATCATTTGCATCAATAAGCCATTTAACTGCGTGATACGCCTCATCACGATCATGATTCATAATATACGCCGCAACAATTCGACCATCTTCAATACCGATAAACTGATTTCTCTCTTTGATTGCATCTTTGATCATTTCATCTGAAGGGAAACCACCTTTATCTCCCTCCGGCAGAAAATCTTTTCCGCTCAAAACTTTACACATATCGTCATAAAACTGTCGCAATTCTATAAAATTTTTCTCTTCTGCATATCTGATAATCATAGAAATCTATCCCTCCAGGAAGTTTGGTAATTTTTACAGACAGAGTACTCTTGCAATCTGTCTATTTTTCTCATTTAATATTCATGTATAATATATGTATCTCCTTTTTCATGCAACTCCATATACGTTTTAGGTGATTTACCACCATAATTACTCTATCGTTAATTGATTTCATTGTCTATATACAGACAACTAACATGCACAAAAACGGTACCAAGATGCATAATTATGAAAAATGCTTATCAAATTCTTCTGCGTCCTGCTCATCCACAAGATAGCCTTCCGGTGTTGTATACTCTCCAGTAATCCCATCAAGATAACCAAGCATGCAACTAATAATCCCTGATATCCATAGCGCAGGATGTATTTTTCGAGTCTTTCGTGTAATAATAGAAATCACGATACCAATAAACGAGCATAATGGTCCCCAAAATATGACATCGATATAGGTATACAGTGCATGATTTGCGCTGTAAAAGTAAAGCACAAATGAAAATAATGAGAGTATACCAAACACAAGTACTGCTGCTTTCATGATGGTGTCTTTACTTGAAGTCCATTTTGTTCATCTTCTTCCCACTCCAAGATCAATGTTGTCCACCCCATCTGACATACTCACATGTTATACCACAAGCAAAACTTTTATCTCAATAATGAAATCATTCCCCTGTATTCTTGCACTTATATCTCCATTCATACGCTCCACAAGCTCTTTTGCAATAGATAAACCCAGTCCGGTTGAGGCTCTGCCTCTTGCCACATCTGCTTTATAAAAACGCTCAAACACATGGCTTAAGTCAATATTTTCAGGATGTTCCGTATAATTGCTGATTTTAAGCAAGGCGTAATTATCCTCACTGGTAAGCTTGATACTTATATTCTTTTCCCCATGATCAAGACCATTTTTTATGACATTCTGTATAACTCTCCTCAAACCCTGCTTATTACCTGATATATACAGCATTTCCTCAGTAATACTAATATCTGGGCAGATGCCCTGCTTCTTCCATTCATCATAATAAGAAAATACGGCTTCTTTTAATATTCTGTTCATACAACAATCCGTAAGCTCCAGCTTATATGAATCATTTTTCAGCTTAGTGAATGTAAAAAGCTCCTCCAGCATTTCATTAAGGCTGTTAAGCCTTTCTCTGATTATATCAAGATATCTCCTCTGGTCATCTATATTGTCACATTCCTCTATAAGCTGGAAATACCCATCCAGCGATGTAAGCGGTGTCCTTATATCGTGTGAAAGATTAGTATATGTATCTGCAATCAGCTCTTCTTTTTTTCTGTACTCATTTCTTTCTTTTTTACGCAGGTCAAGAAGCTCATTCAATTTATCTGAAAGCTCACCTATTCCCCCCATATCTATTTCACGTTGAATCAGCTTGTTACTATCGTGTTCCATAAGAAACGACAACTGGCGGCAGATGTCCTTAATCTGCCGCTGGTATTTCCACATAATAAATGCCTGTATAATAATTATTACTGCTACTATTCCAATAATAATCCTCATTCTCTAAATATCCCTTTTCTGAAAAATATAACTGCTTAATGACAGCATTATTATAATAAATATAACTGCCACACACATTGAACCAACAACATCATCCCTGCCTGCATTCATAGGAAGCATTGCCATCCTTCCAGTTACTGTATACTTATAGATGCTGAAGTTATGAAATCCCCTTCTGTTAACTACATAATCTATAAAGGCATACACAATACTCATTATATTCATGGTAAGACATACCGACAAGGTCATGCTTATGACATTGTTCTTAATTATAACTGCTATTGCCATACATATTAACACAAATGCATAATGAAGCGTAAGTTCCGTTAAGAAATAAGGTATTATCTCCTTCCAGTTACCCCACACCACACATTTAAACGCAAGCATATTCGCTGCTGCCTGGAATACAAATATCCCTGCAAAGGTAATTGCTGTAAATAAGGCAAGCGCAACTGCCCTTGAAACAATAAGCATACCCCTTTGTGACACCTGTCCACCAATATTCTTAATATAACCGCTCTTAATATCTGCTGTTGCAAACATAACCGCAAATATTACAAGAAAAAGTGCATAAAACTTTCCCTGTGCATTAGAAAAGAAAACATCCATTACCGTAACCTTCTTCCCTGGCTCCGTAGGTAATTCCACACTCATACCAATATTGACATTATCTGCATTCTGCTGCGAAAGCTGTTCCTTATTGCTTTCCACTGCCTGCTGTTGCTCCCATTCCTTATTAACTGCATCATAATCTATTTTTGAAAGAAATGAGGTAAGCAGTGCTGATGCCAGCAATATAATCCATATTACATACATACTCTTTGTACGAAACATTCTGTATACATCCATCTTTATCATATTAAGCACGATTGTCACCCCCTGTAAGCCTTAAGAAATAATTCTCAAGTTCTTCACTTGTAATAGATATTCCTTTAACTGGAATTCCCGCCTTTGCAAGCTCCATGTTCAGCCTGGCACTTTCTCCCAGTCTTTCAAATATATGAATATGTTCTTTATCTATAACCTGATAGCTGCTAAAGCCCATATCATCAAGCACAGGAATAGCCTGCTTAGGATTATCAAGTGTAAGCTCTATGCGCTCACTGCATTTTTTCATAAGCTCTTCTCTTGTAAGCTCCTGCACAAGGCATCCATTATGAATAATGCCATAATCTGTAGCAAGCTTTGATAATTCCTCCAGAATATGACTTGAAATACATATTGTCATGCCACGCTCCTTTGCAAGCTTCTGGATAGTTTCACGCACCTCCACTATTCCCTGTGGATCAAGTCCATTAATCGGCTCATCAAGAATAAGCAGGTCAGGCTCGCCTACAAGTGCAAGAGCAATCCCTAAGCGCTGCTTCATTCCAAGCGAATAATGCTTTGTTTTCTTTTCTCCAACAGTATCAAGGCCCACTGTTTTTAACAGCTCTTCTATATATCCTTTTTTCTTAATCCCCGTAAGCTTACATTTAATGTTGAGATTGTCATATGCCGACATATTGCCATAAAGTCCGGGAGCTTCTATAAGACACCCTACTCTTGAACGTACCTTTTGTAAGTCCTTTCCCTTATACCCAAACATTTCTATTTCGCCATAAGACGGTGTTGACAGTCCGCTAATCATCTTAAGACAGGTCGTTTTACCGGCTCCGTTTCTTCCAATAAAGCCATATATCGCACCCTTTTTAATGTGCATATTTACATCATCAACCGCCCTGTGTCTGCCATACTGCTTAGTCAGATTCCTTGTCTGCAATAATAATTCACTCAAAGCTTTTTCCTCCTTTTCTTAACTGCTCTTATCATAAAAAATAAATCCTAATCAATCGCAAATAAATAGTAAAAAAAGAGTAAATTATTCATGCAGGCGATATCCAATCCCCCATATTGTTTCTATATATTCATCAGGTGTAACGGTCTTTATTTTCTTTCTGATATTGCTTATATGCACATCCAGTGTCTTTGTTTCACCCATATATGGCTCATCCCACGCATATTCAAATATATCCTCCTTGCTAAACACCTGCTTCGGGTTTTTAAGCAGCAATTCCAGTATTGCAAATTCCTGTTTTGTAATCTTAGGAAGCACCCTGCCACCGATACTTACCTCAAAGGTAGTGCGTGTAAGCACCATATCCCTGAACTCAAGCCTTCCGCTGCCTTGTCCTTCCTGTATACCAGCCTTTATTATCACTTCCGTTTCTGCTTCTGTTTCTGCCTCTGCTTCACTTTTTGTTTCTGCCTCTATATGACGAAGCTGCACCTGAATACGTGCCAATACCTCTCTAATCTCAAAGGGCTTTGTTATATAATCATCTGCTCCGTCTGTCAGCACTCCGATTTTATCATCTATACTATCCTTTGCCGTCAGCACAATCACCGGAAGCCTTCCCTGTTTTCTTATCTCTTTTAAAACCTCTTCACCACTTGCACCAGGCAGCATTAAGTCAAGCAGTACAAGCGTATAAGCCTTTTCTTTTATATCCAGAAGCAGCTTTGCCTCTGTTCCTGAAAATGCCTGTTCGCATGTATAACCTGCCTTCCTAAGTACCTCACAAAGAAGGTTATTAATATTTATATCATCCTCTACAATTAGTATATTAGGCATAATTTTTACTCCTGTCCAATATTGTTTTATCACTGATTCCCTGTTTAATCTATATCATAATATTACCATAAATCATATTGTTTCATAGTTTCTACATTTCGATATTCATGCTTCTCATAATATCCTATCAGCTTACCTTCATCTCTGAGTGCTACCATGTAAACATCTTTATTCTGTTTTGCATTTATTTTTCACATTATAACATCTATCAAATTGATCCGCACTAAAAAAGGACGCAGAATCTCTCCCACGTCCTCAAAACTATCTGGCTTTATCTTCTCTCACCTTCGATACTTCCTTTATTTCATATCTATACGATATAAATTAAGTCTCTCCTGTTTCGTATATCTCCTTAATATAAAAATGCAATCATGCGAGAGTTCTCGTAGATTGCATTTTTATCAACAATACTATTTTATTTAGCGTTTACTTTTCTTCTCCTTTTGCTACTGGTATTATGAATGTATAAGCATAATAATGTATCCAATTATTAATGTCATTATTCAGCATGTATTGAAGCATATCGACTGTGCTAATCCCTGATCTATTAAATTTTCTAAATACTTAGGAATCTCAAATTTTACAATGCGAGAAATTGCCATATATATTGAGAAAATAAGATATTTAATGCTTTTATATTCAACAGTTTCTGTAATATCTAATAAAAATTCATCTATTGTCTGATGATTGAACAATCTCTCCAATCACATCACACTCCTATTTCTCACATTTTCAAAACTCTCAATCCTGTTGAGAGTTTTTCACCTCTTCCTCTGCAATATCATATAACTCAGCTAGTTATCTCTGCAGAATACTCTTATCAATCAACTTAGTTTTATATTCAGCAATCATTGTCTGCGATAAACTTCTACTCAAAGAATATTCAACGACATCCGTATCAGCATTTTTACAAAGAATCATTCCTACACTCGGATTTTCATGAGGCTTCTTAATATCTCTATCCAATGTCTCTAAATAAAAGTCCATTTTTCCCATATATTCAGGTTTGAAATCATCAATTTTTAAATCAATTGCAACTAAACACTGTAACTCTCTGTGATAAAAAAGAAAATCAACATAGTAATCATTATTTCCCACTTGGACATGATATTCTTCATCAATGAAAATAAAATCTCTTCCAAATTCAAGAAGAAAATTTTTCATATTTTTCAAAATTGCTTTCTTTAAGTCATATTCTTCATATGGTTCTGACAAATCAAGAAACTCTAACATATACATATCCCTAAGAACACCTGTCATATCTTTACTTTCGATTGCAGATGGGGCTTTTCCATTAGATAAAAGCAACCTCTCATAATATCCACTATCAATCTATCTCGCCAGTTCTTTTGCCTTATATTTTTCCTTTGACGCAAGTTTTAGATAAAATTCTTTTTCTTCATAGCTTTTTGTTTTAGAAATAATATTACTAACATGTATGAAGCATATTTTGGAATAAATCCTTCCGATCCTTTCTCATCACTTACTGATAAAGGCAGAGAAAAGGCTATGGATTATATTAATCTGCTCCACGCATCTGGAATGTATGAAAAGCAGACTGCTAAGATAATTCCATTCCGAATCATTGATATTTTTGAAAATGCAGTATCAGCTGGTACTGGTAACTTCCTTGTAGACGGACCGAAAGAGACTGTACGCATAGATGAATCTATCCTGCCGGAAGATACTACTTTCGGTGTCCGCATTAGTGGTGACAGTATGGAACCTGAATTCCACGATGGTCAGATTGCATGGGTATTACAACAGGAATCTGTTGCTAATGGAGAAATCGGCATCTTCGCTCTAAACGGAGAAGCCTATATTAAGAAATTACAAAACGATAAAGACGGAATTTCCCTTATCTCACTCAATGAAAAATATGTACCTATCAAGGTTGGAGAAAATGACCGCTTAGACATATTTGGAAAAGTTCTTGGAAAATCTGATGCTTCAGCTATCACAGGGCATTGCCGATAAAATTGCAAATCCTTTTTATTGGACACATTATTTTGCATAATTGACAATAAGAAAATATTTATAGAACTGAAAGAAGGGATTTTTATGGCGGTTACCAATAATATCAAAGAAATCCGGGAGCAGCGTGGCATTTACCAGGATGACCTCGCCGCTGCCATCGGATACAGCACCAAAACTGTCGGCAAGATAGAACGTGGGGACAGTACCCCATCTGCTGAATTTATGCTGCGGATATCAAAATACTTTAATATGCTGGTGGAAGATGTATTCCATGTGGAAGAATGAGTTGGAGAGCTGGATATCCTAAATCCAACTCTCTTATTTACTATACAAACTGGTTTTGTTGATAATCATCAATGGTCATAAATATATTTATATACTCTCATATTTGTCACGGAAATAGTTACTGCTCTATGGGTACATCTTTACTTTCCTGTGTTATAATATCATCAAGTTTTTTAATGAAATTTTGAGTATGTTTCGCAGCTATATTTTTATTTTTTTCTTTATAATCCTGCATTACAGAATTCAAATCTTCTCTTAACTTTTTAAGTGCCATTGTTGTGATTTGTTTATCAATCTCTTCTATATCACTATATTGTCCCCAAATTCCAACAAACCACCCAGAAAAATGATTTTTATCCATATTATCAGCATTCTTAAATGCATTAATGGTTGCAGACTCCATCTCAACAGAAAAAGCCTTGTATCTCTTATTACTCAAATTTCTGAAAGCGTCATTTAAGTCCGAACTGATCAAATCAATATAGAGCCTTTTATTCTTTTCATAAATCCACACATCATTATCTCTAAATTTTTTTATAATCTGATATGCTAACCATTCATCTTCTGTAAAATATTCCTTACTGTCATCCCCAATCATCATGTGAGAATGACTATCTTTTTCCTCAGAATTAATTAAATATTTTATTTGCTTGTTAATACCTTCTCGCACATTTTCCCAATCAATTGCTGGTAAATCAATGTCATAGCTTCTAGAATAACAACAATTATAAAGGAACAGAATATACTCATCTAACGACAGTTTTCCTTCATATGCTTCTACTAATAAATCTTTAAATCCTTCGTCAATTATTTCTTCATTAACTTCAGGTAGATTATGCGTTTTAAGAATTTCAAGCGGAGTAGCTGCATTCTTTTTTTTCAAAAATAACTGTATTTCTTTCGTAATAACTTCATCATTCCACTCGCCGTGAATAATCCACTCAGAGAATCCATTAACAATAAAATTACTGTTAAATACATCCGGATAAAGCTTTTCTACATCAAGGTATAAAAACAAATTTCCATATTGTGAATTTTCCCAAATCAATCCTGCTTTATTTGCCATCATAAAACATGTAAAAGAAAGAAGCCAATTACTACAATCTTGAATACCAGCGTTAACCAGTTTATTATATACACGTTCAAAGTCTTGAATAGCACATTTAAAACTTCGTACATTATGCGGTCTTTGCTCTAACAGTTTTCGAAGGTTTTTCTCTTCTTTTTGATATTCTTCTCTTTTCTTATTATCACCAAACTTGTAATTTTCAATCCTATACCGTTCAATGATTGCACTATCATTGAACTCGCCTGACAAAATTTTAACCAATGATTGCTTGTTTTTTCTGAGAATCCCCTTATATTCTATCCCCAAAGGCATTAATTCTATAGTATCAGAAACAATTTCTTCATAATCAGGGACAAAGTGAATAACTCTTTGCACAATTTTTTCTTTTATTTCATGATATGATAATTCATTTTTTGAACTATCTTTTATTTTTCCTTCATTTGCAATAATAATAGTATTAAAGTCCTGATTTTCACAATAATCATTAATACATCCCAGAAGATCTGTACAAGAAATGTTTGACCTCTCTAAATCATCAAAAACAAGTATAACTTTCTTATCAGACATTCTGTTACTTATAGGCACAAAATTAACTAAATCCATAATAGATGAAACTACTTCTCCTTTTTTTTGCCAATTTTCAGGCAAAACCTCCTTAATCGTACCAAATACTTTTTTATATGAATCTGCAATCTTTAAGACCTTAGTTCCATTCAGTTTATCCAATTCACTTGCTTTCTCTAACCATTTTTTCTTCACATCAACTCTTAGTTTATCCAAAGAGTCTATACCAAATAAACTAATGCACACAAAAACATATTTATCTTTCACTGATTTTATAAATTTTTTTATAAAATATGTTTTACCAGATCCCCACTCTCCTGATAACATCAAAGCCCCAACAGGATTATTTATATCACAATAACTTTTTAATTCTTCAATCAGATCCATTCTTGCCTCCAACTATACCAAGATAATTCTTTATTTACGCATCATTGGAACTTTCCATATTTTCTATCTCTCATACATCTTATCAACCTCTGCTTCATATACTGATTCAGTATGAGTATCAAATAGCACCCACTCCACCAGATCAAAACAATCCGGCTTATCCTGCAAGAATCTGTTTACTGTATATACCGCAATCTTTGCTGCCAACTCAACCGGAAAACTATATACTCCCGTTGATATGGAAGGAAATGCAATAGACCTGATTCCATTATCCATTGCCAGCTTCATAGAATTAAAATAGCAGTTAGCAAGAAGTTCCTCTTCTCTATTTCTTCCACCATTCCATATCGGTCCTACAGTATGTATCACATAATCACATGGCAGATTATAGCCTTTTGTTATCTTTGCTTCTCCAGTCTCACATCCGTGAAGTGTCCTGCACTCCGCCAGAAGCTCCGGTCCTGCTGCTCTATGAATTGCACCATCTACACCACCTCCGCCAAGAAGGGAATTGTTTGCTGCATTCACAATTGCCTGCACCTCTGTTACTTTTATTATATCTCCCAGTAAAGTCTTAATTAAGTACATTTAGTTCCATCCTTTCCAGATATCCGACTGATAACCAAGTGTTGATTGCTTTCCGTTTCTTACTACTGGTGTTTTAATTACTTGTGAATTCTCAAGCACATTTTCGAGCTTATCTTCATCTGCGATATACTTAATAAGAGCAAGTAAATCCTTGTCCTTGCCATCCCAGTTAACCATATTTTCTAATCCACCATTTGCCTAAGCTACCGAATTAAATTCTCCTTTGCTCATACCTTTTTCTTTCATATCAATGAACTGATACTTTATGCCCCGCTCCTTGAAAAAACGCTCCGCCTTCTTAGTATCATTGCATTTCTTTGTTCCAAATATCTGTATGTTCATATCAATATTCCTTCTCTATCTCTCCATCTATTCCATACATTTTCTTGAATGCATCAAGGTCTGCCTGATTTTTAATCAGCATAACCTCCTCTATCTTACCTGTATGAATGTCCTTAAAGCCTGCAACCTGCTCACCATTACATATGCTTGCCTTGATTACCGGTTTCTTATTTTCTTTATCATATGTCTTCATAACTATCTTTTTCTTAAAGAATCCCACTCTGAGCACCTTCTTTTGACTTTGCCATCAGTATAACAACTGCTTATACCATTCATCCTTCGTCATATCATCACCACAAATCGTATGGTTTCATGGTTTCTGAATTTCGATATTCATGTTTCTCATAATATCCTATCAGCTTACTCTCATCTCTGAGTGCCACCATGTAAACATCTTTATTCTGTTTCTCATTATGAAAAGTATAAACGATATTATGGCTTTCATCTGCTGCAAACCCGTCCACGACCTGCTGTATTTTATTCCTAGATTCCGGACTATGACAATCTAACAAACTTCTTCCAATAAGTTTATCTCCGCCTCGCTTCGCATAGCTGGTAACAGCTGCAGTATTCATGTAGATAATCTCATGTTTGAGATTGCATATAACAACGGATGCCCTGTCCTGATCAACAATACTCTTATAAAAGCTGACATAGGATTTAAACTTAATTACCTTTTCATTATCCAGCCTCTTTTGAAGTTGTGGTTTCTTTCTTCGATAATAATCGTATATCTCTTCATCAGGTATCCAGATTTGTGCCTCATTTATCTTATCAAGTACAGCTTCAACAATCTGTTCATCTGCCAGTAAATCAGGTACTTTATCATGCTCTGTTACATACTTTTTGTATTCTTCATACACCCATCCTGTAATCTTATCCTTCTGCTTCATCTTTAGATTACTAAATTGTTTGTTCATCTGTAAAATCTGACCATCAATCTTTTTATGTATTTTAGTTTTCTTACTTTTTGCCATCTTCAGCTATCCTTTAAAACTTCACTATTTCCGGTTCATGGGTAAATGATGAGAATGTGGCTGTTGCATTCTTGAAATAGAATACCTCGGTATTTCCATCATCTGCTGAGTACATATTCTGTAAAGATGGATAAGCATCAAGCATAGACTGTCTTGCTTCTCTTCTGTCATCTTCTACAAGTTCTCCGGCTACAC
>ENA-OPRV01001597-OPRV01001597.1-human-gut-metagenome-genome-assembly--contig:-NODE-1597-length-11471-cov-3.131745_pt1 | contig 11471 bp, 6 predicted proteins | sample MGYA00241896_ERZ501886 | MGnify/ENA primary metagenome ERZ501886 (study PRJEB25962, sample SAMEA2042452) | human gut metagenome | biome: human gut; feature: human-associated habitat; material: faeces... | reverse complement strand
GAAGTGTGGTAACACATGGAGCTGACTGTTACTAATCGGGTGAGGGCTTGACCAAGAAACGCAGGTTAAGAATTGATTCAAAGAGTTTGATTAACAATCAACAAGCATGTATGTAGTTTTTAAGGTACAAACCTTAATAAATATTCCTCCTTAGCTCAGTCGGTAGAGCATGCGGCTGTTAACCGCAGTGTCGTTGGTTCGAGTCCAACAGGGGGAGCATGGTGCCATAGCCAAGTGGTAAGGCAAAGGTCTGCAACACCTCTATCCCCGGTTCAAATCCGGGTGGCACCTCTTAGAAAGCCCTGGAAAGATGAATTTCCAGGGCTTATTTTTCCTATAAAAATGTATTTGCTGAAGACCGTGAAGACAGACTTCTGGAAGATCGGACAGCATCAGGAATTTTTTTCCGTAAGCAGGATTCGTTTACGATTATAAACCAGGTGAAGGTACATGGCATCCTGAGCACGCAAAGCGTCATGCTCTGCAATGGCAGCTCCTTATACAGGAATCCGTTTTATGCCTACCGGCGGGATCAATGCGAAAAACCTTGAGGACTATCTTTCCTGTGACAAAATCCTCTGCTGCGGCGGAAGCTGGATGGTAAAAGGAGATCTTGTGAAGGCAGGAGAATTTGACAAAATAAGAGAACTGACAGCAGAAGCAAAAAAGCTTGCGGATTCCATAAGAAAGTAATCAAACTTAATACACATATTCAATAAAAAAAGCAGAACCCTGCACAACCAGGCAGAGTTCTGCTTTTTTGTCAATTATTGTGAAAATAGATCAATGAAGTAGGATCGGCAGAAGCTTTTTCCGCTTCAGCTGCCAGATCAGCTACAGGATCCGCAGAAGGTTTCCGAAGATCCATTCGGTAAAGATAAAAGATCCCACCGAAGAAACCGGGAATCAGTCCGGCGTATCCACCGGCACATAAGATCACAGTCAGCTTCACCATCAGTTCTGTCTGAAGTTCCAGACAAACAAGTAATCCTGCAAGAATTCCGGCTGCACTCCATCCAGCTGTCAAAAGTGCAAGAAAAACAGCTGGCGCAGGGGCCTTTTTTAAATTTTGATCTAAGTGATTCCACAGTACTTTATACATAATCCATTCCTCCTGTTTTGCTGGAATCATACTTCTGCTGTTGTCAGCAACAGTCAGCTATAATATTGATTTCCTTTATTTGTCTGTATTATAGAAAAGAAATGTAAAATACAAATGCGCAGGAATGAAAAATCTTTGTAAAATATAAGTAGAAATTGCATTTTGAATTAAGAACCGATATACTTATAAATATAGTTATTGATAATATTCGATCACAGCCGAAAACATTTTTCTACAGCTGTGATACGTGAGTGAGAGAATTAAAAGGGGGCAGATAAAAGCCCCCTGAAATCATATAGAGAGTAAAGAGGAGGGGTGGAAATGGAGCATACGGAAGAATATGTGAAGCTGGAGAATGTATCCAAAATCTATGGCTCAAAAGAAGTGAAGATCATAGCTGTGGATGAGATCAGCTTCCGGATAAAAAAAGGAGAATTTGTGGTTGTGGTAGGACCAAGCGGTGCCGGAAAGACAACGGTGCTGAATATCCTGGGCGGAATGGATAAGGCCACATCCGGCAATGTCTGGATCGATGGAAAAAATATTGCAAAATATACAGACCGGCAGCTGACCGGATACCGACGGGAGGATATTGGATTTGTATTCCAGTTTTATAATCTGGTGCCAAATCTGACTGCATTGGAGAATGTGGAGCTTGCTCTTCAGATCTGTAAGGATCCTCTGGATGCTAGGACAGTTCTGGAGGAAGTAGGGCTGAGGGAGAGACTGACCAATTTTCCGGCACAGTTATCCGGCGGTGAGCAGCAGAGAGTTTCCATAGCCAGAGCGCTGGCGAAGAATCCAAAGCTTCTGCTCTGTGATGAACCTACAGGAGCGTTGGATTATCAGACCGGCAAGGCAATCCTGAAGCTCCTTCAGGATACCTGCAGGGAACGGGGCATGACGGTTATTGTCATTACTCATAACTCTGCATTGACACCTATGGCCGACCGTGTGATCAAGATCAAAAACGGCAAGGTTTCCAGGATGACTGAAAATGCACATCCCACACCAGTGGAAGAGATTGAATGGTAGGTGACGGAATGAAGGCATTACACAAAGATTTCTGGATGGAGATCCGGAAAAGTAAAGCACGTTTTATCTCGATCTTTCTGATCGTGGCACTGGGTGTTGCATTTTTTTCCGGGATCCAGGCGTCTTCTCCGGATATGAGATATTCCGGAGATGCTTATTATGAAGCAGCAAAGCTGATGGATCTGAAGATCCAGGGAACCCTGGGACTGACGCAGCGTGATGTAAAAGCGGTATCGGACATTGACGGTGTGGAACTGGCTGAGGGCAGCTACTCTACGGATGTTATGAGTGGAGAGGACGATGCCAGGAAGGTTCTTCATCTGGAAGCCATCAGCAGCAATTTTAATTTGCTTACAGCAGATGAAGGAAGGATACCGGAAAAAAGCGGCGAGATTTTTCTGGACAAGCCATTTGCAAAGAATCGGGGGTATAAAATCGGGGATACCATATCTGTCAGTGAGGATGGAGACAGTGAGCTTTTGAAAAAAACAACCTATACAGTTGTGGGAATCGGAAGCAGCCCTCTTTATATTTCATTTAACAGAGGAAATACGACTCTTGGATCCGGTGAGGTCAGCGGCTTCGGATACATTCTTCCAGAGGATTTTGAACAGGAGGCTTTTACCCAGATCTATATTATGGTTCATGAATCCGGGGATGTGATCAGCTATACCGATGCTTACGACAATCTTATCAAAAAGATCCGGAAACGCGTGGAAGGTATCGAAAAAGAACAGTGCAGCCTGCGCTACGAGGAGATCGTCGCAGAAGCCAATGAAAAACTGGATGATGCCAGAAAAGAGCTTGAGGACGGAAAGAAGGAATCAGAGGAAAAACTTGGCGACGCGAAGAAAAAGCTGGATGATGGGCAGAAGAAGTATGAGGATGGAAAAAAAGAGTACGAAGATGGAAAACAGCAGCTCAGTGATGCAAAAAAGGAGCTGACCGATGGAAAACAGCAGCTTGCTGACGGAAGAAAACAGATTGAAGATGGATGGTCTCAGCTTAACAGCGCAAAACAGCAGGTGGAAGACGGTCTGTCCCAGTTAAATGCTGCCAGATCCCAGCTTGCTGACTCCGAAGCACAGATAAATGAGAAGCAGTCAGAGCTGACTGCCGGATATGAACAGCTGACTGCCGCAAAACAGCAGGTAAGTGACGGCGAGGCCCAGCTCCGGGAAGCGGAAAAAACACTGGAAAGCAAACAGGCTGAGCTTGACAGTGGAAGAGAACAGTTGGAAACGGGAAAGAATACGATCAAAGAAACAAAGACTGCTCTCACCGGTCAGAAAGAACAGTGTGAGGCAGGACTTGTACAGGTTTCCGAGGGCGAATCCCAGATCAATTCCAGTGAAGAAGCCCTTTCCGGGCAGCAGGCACAGCTGGATGAATTGACCAGCCAGAAAGAGGCATTAAGCAGTCAGGCGGCGGAGCTGCAGGCGCAGTATGACGCCGGTGCGGAAGCAGGAAAAACCGAGGAAGAGCTGGCGGAGCTTTCCACGCAGATCCAGACTTTAAATGGTCAGATCAGTGCAATGGAAGAACAGATAAATGCCGGTCAGGCCCAGATCGACGGGGCGCAGGCAGAGCTTACTGCAAAAAAATCAGAGCTGGCCCAGACAAGAGCTGAACTGGAGAGCAGCCTTGGTCAGATCAATGAGGGCTTCAGCCAGATCAAAGAACAGGAAGAGACACTTTCCAGGACAGAGGCACAGCTGAACGAAGGCCAGGAAGAACTGGATAAAGGGAAAAAAGAACTGGAAACAAAGAAAGCAGAGCTTTCCGCGGCAAAAGAAGAAATTGCGGCAAACCAGGCAACTCTGGATGATGGCCAGAGCCAGCTGGATTCGGCCAGAGCCCAGCTCAGCTCAGGGCGGCAGCAGCTGGAGGAAAAACAGGCCCAGTTAAATGCCGGTCAGGCAGAGATCCAGGCCAATACAGAAAAGCTTACCAGCAGTCAGGCAGAACTGGATGCAAATGAACAGAAGCTTCTGGATGGTGAAAAAGAGATCCGGGAAAATGAACAGAAATTAAAAGACGCCAAAAAAGACCTGGAGGACGCCAAAAAGAAGCTTTCCGATGGAAAGAAAGAATATCAGGACGGCAAAAAAGAAGCCGATGACAAAATTGCGGAAGCCCAGCAGAAGATCGAGGATGCCCAGAAAGAGGTGGATGATATTGAAACACCGGAATGGATCCTCTCAGACCGCAATGACCTTCCGGAATATTCGGATTTTGGTGATAACGCAGAGCGACTGAAAAACATCGGAAAGGTTTTCCCGATGATATTCTTCCTTGTAGCGGCTCTGATCAGTCTTACCACGATGACACGAATGGTGGAGGAACAGCGAACCCAGATCGGAACCATGAAAGCGCTGGGATACGGAAAAGCATCCATTGCATCCAAGTATCTCAGCTACGCATTTCTGGCTACAGTAGGCGGAAGTATCGCAGGAGTACTTTTCGGAGAAAAGGTTCTTCCGTTTATCATTATCCAGGCGTATGGAATCATGTACTGGAATATTGGCGATCACATGCAGTTGGATTATGAGTTACAATATGCACTGATCGCTTCCGGGGCAGCGGTGATCTGTACTATGGGCGCTACACTGTTTTCCTGCGCAAAGACCCTGGCAGAAACACCGGCATCTCTGATGCGTCCGCCTGCACCGAAAGAAGGAAAACGGATCCTTATTGAACGGATTAGCTTTATCTGGAAGCATCTGAGCTTTTCCTGGAAATCGTCCATGCGAAATCTTTTCCGTTATAAAAAGCGTCTTTTTATGACCATTTTCGGAATTGCAGGAAGCATGGGACTGATGCTTGTAGGATTCGGACTTTATGACTCCATTATGGATATTGCGATTCTCCAATATGACCAGATCCAGCACTATGATGCCATGGTGATCAATGATGAGGATGCCACAGACAGCCAGGAAAAGGATCTTCTGAAATTCCTGGACGGAAACAGCGAGATCGATCACTATACCCGTGTGCAGCTCACCAAGATGACGGCACCAAAAGAAAAGGGAAGTGTCAGTATCTATGTGTATGTTCCGGAAAATACGGAAAATTTTAAAGAGGATGTAACGTTACGTGACAGAAAGTCCCACGAGCAGTATGAGCTTACCGATGATGGAGCGGTGATCTGTGAAAAAACGGCTTCTCTTATCGGTGTGAAAACAGGAGACGAGATTACCCTGGAGAAAGACAACAGAAAATATAAAGTAAAGATCACTGCTGTCACGGAGAACTATATGGGACATTACGTTTACATGACCCCACCCTGCTATGAAAAAACATTCGGAGAGAAACCGGAATATTCAAGTACAGTATATACTATGAAAGAGGATGCAGAGAGTGATCTGGAAACTCTTGGAAATGCGATCCTGAAATATCCGGCAGCTTTAAGTATCAGCTATACAAGCAGCACAGCAGGTCAGGTAGAGCGAATGCTGGGATCCCTCGGAGCGGTAATCTGGGTCCTGATCATTTCTGCCGGAATGCTGGCATTTGTGGTACTGTATAATCTGAATAATATCAATATCACAGAGCGTCAGAGAGAGCTTGCAACATTGAAGGTCCTGGGATTTTATGATGGCGAGGTTTCCCAGTATGTATTCCGGGAAAATATCCTGCTGTCCTTCATAGGGATCCTGGCAGGCGCAGTGTTCGGAATCCTCCTTCACCGGTATGTGATCACAACCGTTGAGGTAGATGCGGTAATGTTCGGAAGAAATATCAAGCCAATAAGCTTTGTTTACAGTGGAATCATTACCTTTGGGTTCTCCATGTTTGTAAATATGGTGATGCATTTTAAGCTGAAAAAGATCAATATGGTAGAGTCGCTGAAGAGCGTGGAATAAAATAATGAAATGCCAGAAAGATCTTCGTATCCGGAAATATGTGAAATCCCAGGAAAAGCAGGCCTCTGTCTTGACAAAAAAAGAAAATTTCATTATAGTAGGAACATGGCAAAGGCGTTGAATAAGAGGAGTATGCAGATCTACGCTGACAGAGAGAAATGCACAGACGCAAGAGAAGCGCAGGCTGAAAGGCATTTTCAGATGGAGGACTGCAGAAGGTAGCTTAGGAGCCGGGAAACTGAAAGCAGAAATGCAGAACAGATGCAGATGCTGCTGTGTAGGTTTTCACGTACCCCGCGTTAAGGGACAAGAGATAGACGGGAATAACAGATGTTTTTTCCGGATAATGAAGGTGGTACCGCGAGAATGATCGCCCTTCGCACATTAGTTAGTGGCTTTTGTGTGGAGGGCGTGTTTTTTCTTGCAGAGAACAGGAGCATTTTAAGGTTCCTATAATCAGAAAGATTCAGGAGGAAAACATGAGTAAAGAACTTGCAAAGACTTATGATCCCAAGGGTATTGAGGATCGTCTGTACAAAAAATGGATGGACAACGGATACTTCCATGCAAAAGTAAATCCGGACAAAAAACCTTTCACAATCGTAATGCCGCCGCCCAATGTAACCGGACAGCTGCATATGGGCCATGCACTGGATGAGACCATGCAGGATATCCTGATCCGTTTCAAGAGAATGCAGGGTTATGAGGCTCTCTGGCAGCCGGGAACAGACCATGCAGCCATCGCTACAGAGGTTAAGGTAACAGAGAAACTTCGTAAAGAAGGTATCGACAAGAACGAGATCGGCCGCGAGGAATTTATGAAACATGCCTGGGCATGGAAAGAAGAGTACGGCGGAAAGATCATCAACCAGCTGAAAAAACTGGGTGCATCTGCAGACTGGGAGCGCGAGCGCTTTACCATGGATGAAGGCTGCTCCAAGGCTGTTCAGGAGGTATTTATCCGTCTCTATGAAAAAGGATATATTTACAAAGGTTCCAGGATCATCAACTGGTGTCCGGTATGCCAGACTTCTATTTCCGATGCAGAGGTTGTACATGAGGACCAGGATGGATATTTCTGGCACATCAATTATCCGATCGTAGGTGAGGAAGGACGTTTCGTTGAGATCGCAACCACTCGTCCGGAGACACTTCTCGGTGATACAGCAGTTGCTGTAAATCCGGAGGATGAGAGATATAAAGATCTTGTAGGCAAGATGCTGAAACTTCCTCTTACAGACAGAGAGATCCCGGTTATTGCCGATGAGTATGTTGACAAGGAATTCGGAACAGGCTGCGTTAAGATTACACCGGCACATGACCCCAATGACTTCGAGGTTGGACGCCGCCATAATCTTGAGGAAATCAATATCCTTAACGATGATGCGACTATCAACAGCCTTGGCGGAAAATATGCAGGTATGGACCGTTACGAGGCACGTAAGGCCATGGTAGAAGACCTGAAAGAGCAGGGACTCCTTGTAAAAGTTGTTCCGCACAGTCACAGTGTTGGTACCCATGATCGCTGCGGTACAACCGTAGAGCCAATGATCAAACCACAGTGGTTTGTAAAAATGGATGAAATGGCAAAAGCTGCCATCAAGACTCTGGACGACGGAAATCTTCAGTTTGTTCCGGCACGTTTTGACAAAACTTACCTGCATTGGCTGGAGAACATTCGTGATTGGTGTATTTCCCGTCAGCTCTGGTGGGGACACAGAATCCCGGCTTATTACTGCGATGAGTGCGGTGAGATGGTTGTTGCAAGAGAAATGCCTGAGAAGTGCCCGAAATGCGGATGCACACATATGCACCAGGATGAGGACACTCTGGATACCTGGTTCAGTTCCGCACTGTGGCCATTCTCCACGCTTGGATGGCCGGATAAGACACCGGAGCTTGAGTACTTCTATCCGACAGATGTTCTGGTAACCGGATATGATATCATCTTCTTCTGGGTTATCCGTATGGTATTTTCCGCACTGGAGCAGACCGGTGAGACTCCGTTCCACCATGTACTGATCCACGGCCTGGTACGTGACTCCCAGGGACGTAAGATGAGTAAATCCCTTGGAAACGGTATCGATCCGCTGGAAGTTATCGATAAATACGGTGCAGATGCACTTCGTCTGACTCTGATGACAGGTAATGCACCTGGAAATGACATGCGTTTCTACTGGGAGCGTGTAGAGTCCAGCCGTAACTTTGCAAACAAGATCTGGAATGCATCCCGTTTCATTATGATGAACCTGGAAGGAAAGACCGTAACAGAGCCGGAAGATCTGAACGCTCTTTGCAACGAGGATAAATGGATCCTTTCCAGACTGAACACCGTGATCCGCGATGTTACCGAGAACATGGATAAATATGAGCTTGGAATCGCTGTACAGAAAGTTTATGACTTCCTGTGGGATGAGCTCTGTGACTGGGATATCGAGATGGCCAAAGTAAGACTGTGGAAAGCAGAGGAGAACCCGGCAGCAGCAAACGATGCACTGTGGACACTTCGCACTGCACTGACACAGGGACTGAAGCTTCTTCATCCGTTCATGCCGTTTATCACAGAGGAGATCTACTGCACACTGCTTCCTGAGGAAGAGTCCATTATGATCTCTGACTGGCCGGTATACAAAGATGAGATGAACTTTGCAGATGCTGAGAAAGCAGTTGCAAGCTTCCAGGAAGTTGTACGTGGAATCCGTAACACCAGAAACGAGATGAACGTACCACAGAACAGAAAGACAAATATCTACATCGTAGGCAAGGACGCTGAGAGCTGTGCACGTTTTGAGTCCTGCAAGAGATCCTTTACAAACCTTGCGTTTGCAAAAGAGATCCACGTACAGCAGGATAAGAGCGGAATCGGTGAGGATGCGGTATCCATCGTTGTGGCAGACGGTGTGGTTTATCTGCCGCTGGAGGATCTGATCGACCGTGAAAAGGAGATCGAACGTCTCACAAAAGAGCAGGAGCGTCTTACAAAAGAGATCGCACGCTGCGAGGGAATGCTGAACAATCCGAATTTTGTGAACAAGGCACCAGCAGCCAAGGTAGAGGCAGAGAAGGAGAAACTTGAGAAATACAAAGAGATGAAAGAGAAAGTGAACCTGCAGTTAACACAGATGGTGAAATAACGAAGGAGTGTTTTAATGAAGTGGTGTAACTTTTTCAATAAGATTTCGCTGATACTTCAGGCTCTGGGCTGTGCAGTCCTGTACTTTGTGATCGAGGCCATATGCAGGCACTCGTTCACAGAGGCGTGGACCTACATGACCACAAAGCCGCTTGTATTTGCTTATAATGCAGCGTTTATCTTTACAACGATGCTGATTGTTTATCTCTTCCGAAAGAGAATTTTCTGGCGTATATTTGTGGGCAGCTTATGGCTGTTTCTGGGAATCGTAAACGGTGTGCTTCTTCTCAACCGTGTCACACCGTTTACAGGACCGGATGTGAAGAATCTGACAGATGGTCTCAGTATTGCAAAAAAATATCTGACCCATACCCAGATGACCATAGGTGCAGTTCTTCTGGGGATTGCAGTTCTGATTCTTCTGATCATCCTGATAAGATCGCCGAAGTACAGAGGCAAGCTGAAATATAAGGTAAATATTCCGCTGGTCCTGGTCGGGGTTCTTGCATTTGGAGGAATCACACAGCTTGCTCTGGAAAAAAGAGTTCTTTCCAATTATTTTGGAAACATTGCCATAGCTTATGAGGATTACGGATATCCTTACTGTCTGGCAACGACGATCTTTAATACCGGAATCAGTGCACCGAGAGACTATTCCAAAAGCGAGATCAAAAGGATCGAGAAGTCGGAAGAAAATCTTCCGGAAACGAAAGAAGGCAGTCATCCGAATATTCTGTTTTTACAGCTGGAGTCCTTTTTTGATCCTACGCTGGTAAATTATCTGGAGCTGTCAGAAGATCCTATTCCGAATTTCAGAAAGCTGATGAAGGAGTATTCCTCCGGATATTATAAGGTACCTTCCGTAGGAGCCGGAACCGCAAATACTGAGTTTGAATCCATTACTGGAATGAGCCTTCATTATTTTGGACCGGGAGAATATCCTTACAAGAGTATCCTTAAGGAAACTACATGTGAGAGCGCGCCGTATGTTCTGAAGAATCTGGGCTATACTGCCCATGCAGTACATAACAATGAGGCGAATTTCTACGGAAGAAGAAGCATTTTCCCGAATCTGGGATTTGATACCTTTACTTCGGCAGAGTACATGAAGGATGAAAACCAGAAGAACCCGTTGGGCTGGACCAAGGACAGTGTCCTCACCGATGAGATCGTCAAGTGTCTGGATTCCACAGAAGGACCTGATTATGTATATACTATTTCCGTACAGGGACATGGAGATTACCCTTCAGAACCGGTGCTGGAAAATCCGGAGATCACAGTTTCCGGGGCCCCTACGGACGAGCTGAACAATAAGTGGGAGTATTATGTAAATCAGATCCATGAGATGGATGATTTTGTCAAAGAGCTGACTGATAAGCTGGCAGATTATCCGGAGGATGTGGTACTGGTTATGTATGGTGATCATCTGCCAACCATGGGACTGACTGTGGAGGATGTGGAGAATAAATATCTGTTCCAGACAGAGTATGTGATGTGGGATAATTTCGGACTTAAGAAAAAGAAAGAAAATCTTGCGGCATACCAGATGGCAGCAGAGGTTATGGACCGTGTAGGTATCCATGAGGGAAATATTTTCAAGTATCATCAGGCAAGAAGAAATACCAAAAATTATCAGGTGGATCTGGAGACCCTGCAGTACGATCTTCTTTACGGAAAGCAGTATACATATGACGGAGAGAATCCTTTTGAGCGGACAAAGATGCGTATGGGAATCTATGATACCACACTGGATTCCATTCAGGTTGTGTCTGAGACGGATCACACCTATTATATCCAGGGAACAAACTTTACGCCGTCCAGCCAGGTGAAGATCAACGGAGAATGGTACGATACGGTTTACGTGAATCCTACCAAGCTGATTATTACCGGAAAGGAACTGGATGATTTTGACCGGCTCTCGGTAGTGCAGCGAAGCAACAGTTCCACCAGAAAGGCCATGACAAAGAGCCATGACCGGGCAGTTTATGCACTGCTTGCTGACAGCAAGTGGAAGCTTGACAGTGAAAAGAGCAGTTCTGATACAGGGCTAACGGATACAGCGTCAGAAACGGGATCCACAGAAGATTCCGGTGAAGAAAACAGTACAGACAACCAGTAAATGACATAGAAAAGATACTCCGATACAAAAAATGTCGGATAAAATATTACGATTAGGACTGGACATCTTCCACCACTATTATATAATGGTATCGTAACGAACAGAAGGGGAGAAGCTTTTCTCCCCAAAAGTTCTTTACGAATACATTATAGATAAGTGATGGTTTTTTTTATGAATTACGAAGAAGCAGTTGCGTATATTGAAGATATACCGAGA
>ENA-OPRV01001592-OPRV01001592.1-human-gut-metagenome-genome-assembly--contig:-NODE-1592-length-11500-cov-3.313761_pt1 | contig 11500 bp, 7 predicted proteins | sample MGYA00241896_ERZ501886 | MGnify/ENA primary metagenome ERZ501886 (study PRJEB25962, sample SAMEA2042452) | human gut metagenome | biome: human gut; feature: human-associated habitat; material: faeces... | reverse complement strand
GAAAACTATCGGGGCTTTATTGACCATAATTGATGATTAAGCCCCGCATAACGAAAACTATCGGGGCTTTATTGACTAAATTTGATGATCACGCCCCGTATAGCGAAAGCTGCCGGGGCTTTATTGACTAAAATTGATGATTACGCCGATAAAGTCCATATAATGGTGTAAATTAAAAAAATAAAATAAAAAGAGCCAATAGCTCTACTTTCAGTTAAAATTAAGTTACCACACAAAATTTACGAAAGGATAAGAACTATGGCTCAATTACATTTTACATTAGATTATGATTTTTTTGTAGGTTTATTTTCGGAATCTAAAGATGAAGCATTTGGTAAACTCATGGAGGCCATTCTTAATCAAGTATTACAAGCTGAATCAGCAGAACAATTAGGAGCTGAGAACTATGAACGTTCAAGCGCAAGATCTGATTACCGAAATGGAACAAGAACACGCTCTCTAACAACAAGGATTGGAAAAATAGAACTAAAGGTTCCCAGGCATCGCAACATCCCATTTAGGACAATGCTTTTTGAAAATTATCAGAGAAATGAACAGGCGTTGATTGCAACAATGATGGAAATGGTTGTTCAGGGCGTTTCAACAAGAAATGTTCAAAAGGTTACGACAGAACTCTGCGGGGAAACTTTTTCAAAATCTGCGGTCTCTGAAATATGTAAGGAATTAGATGTTCCCATTAAGCAATTTAAGGAGAGACTCCTACCGGAACGATATTCCTTTATTATTACCGATGCCATTTACTTAAAAGTGAGGGAGGATCATCGTGTCCGCTCAAAAGCCTTATATATTGCTATTGGAATCAATAACTCTGGTCATAAAGAAGTCATAGGCTTTGAAGTTTACGATTCAGAAAGAAAAGATACGTGGAAGGAATTCTTTGAAAATTTAAAAAGCCGGGGCCTTAGAGGTGTTGACTTTGTTATTTCGGATGCCCACACAGGTCTTGTGGATGCAATAAAGGAAAGTTTTCCAGGCTCAACATGGCAACGTTGTCAGGCACATTTTACAAGAAACATTATTGACAAATGCCCCAAGAAATATAGTTCAGGGCTGGCATCTGAATTAAAAGATATGTTTAATACGTCTACTATTAGTGAAGCACGGAGATTGAAAAATTCAATTATTGAAGAATATCAGGAAATCGCAGGAGAAGCAATGGAAATCTTAGATTCGGGGTTTGAAGATGCAATAGTAATCATGAATCTTCCATCAAAATATCGAATAGCATTACGCACAAGTAACATAATCGAAAGAGAAAATCGCGAAATAAGAAGACGAGAAAAAGTAATCGGAATCTTTCCTAACACAGAATCAATCATAAGGTTAATAGGTGCGATATTGTACGATGACCACAATGATTGGAGCAATTGTAATCGGTTATTCGATATGACAGAATACTATGAAAAACAAAGCAGCATCCTTGCAAAGTTCCGCAAGAACGCCGCATAAAATACAGTAGCCTAATAGACTGAAAGTGAATTTACACACAAAAAAGGACTTGACCATTACGCCCCGCGTAACGAAAACTATCGGGGCTTTATTGACTAAAATTGATGATCACGCCCCGCGTAACGAAAACTATCGGGGCTTTATTGACCATAATTGATGATTAAGCCCCGCATAACGAATAAGACAGCGATTTGTGCGCAATCTCCCATCGCTGTCCTCACTATGCCTGTGCTCTGCTCTGCTTTCGTAATTCTCAAGTTAGTAAGACAAGTATATTACCGTCAGGAAAGTGATTTTAGAAATCCAGGCAGTATTTATATCGAAAAATGCCTGAGATAGTTGTTAAAATTACTGCTTCGACATAGGATGCTTCCATTCCGGCAGTAATTATCAGTCACTGCAAAAGAAAATCACTTCAAATTTACTGCTTCTACAGCACAAAATGAATTTCAGACGGTAAAGACCGGAACATCAAAGCAAAAATACCAAAAGCCAAAAAAGCCCAAAATACCAAAAACAAAAAATACCACCCGGGAATTGATATGCCCGCTGTCTATTTGACAGGAGCATATCATTGGCATCCGGGTGGCAGAAGTATGCGATCAACGATTCTATTTATTATTCCTGTGAAGCGTAACCCTTGGAATAGTAGTTCAGGAAGTACTCAAAACGTTTGGCGATGAGCTTTCGTCCTTTTACGTTCAGATGCAGGTTATCGGTCAGGTATTCCTTGGCATTATCTTCTGTGATGCTTCCGTACAGGTTATCCATAAAGGAAACACTGTGAAGGTTGGAGGAATAACATTCTTTGATCACATAAGTGGATAAAACATCGCGACCATTATAAATATAGATATCGGAACTTACATAATTGCCATCCTCATCTATTGCATATGCGTAAGTAGGGGACATTACAATAATACGGATCTGCGGATACAGACGCTGCAGGACTTCGAGGCTTGCCTCCAGATTGCCGGTGAACTGCGTAGGATCCGTAGGATTGTCATCATTATACATAGCATTTCCCATCAGATAATCGGTGGCATCATACATGATCGCCACGGTATCAATGGTGTTGAAATCCAGGGTTTTCAGAGTGTTTACGACTTCTTCCGCTTCGGGTGGAGTCTTGTCACCCAAAGCTTCTGCAGCATCATTGTAATAGCCGTCCAGGGGAACTCCGGCGGCCAGATTCACCAGCCAATACAGACAGTAAGCATCCATAGGGGCAAGGGTGGAATCAAAATTGGTGTGTTGCGCGGCCAGATAACTTCCGCTGATGGAACAGTTGTATACGGTAGCACCGGTCTCCTTGGCAATCAGGCTGGCCAGATTGTCGGAAGAACCGCGGTCATCGGCAAAGGGTGCATTTCCGAACACGACAATATTAGAAGCATCATTTACTATCATTTTACCATTTTCATCGGTCAGAGGGAGAATAGAATCCCAGCTGTCATCATAGGATCCCTGTCCGTCCTTGAAAATATCCGACTGGCTTACCCGCTGTCCCCAATGCGTAATGCGATAACCCAGCAGACCTACCACTACAAGCAATACCAGGGCAAAAAGGACATGAAGATTCAGAAAACGCCGGATACCCTTAGGAGCGGGATGTTCCTCTTCCTCCTCTTCCCGGTCATTTTCTTCATATTCATCATCCGGATTCCCCTCGAAATCATCGGAAATATCGGATTTCCCAAAATCTGTGTCTTGCACAGTTTCATTTTCCAGGTCTATAATCTCAATATCAGGCATGTCATTCACGTGTTCGTCTCGTTTCATTCCATCTCTCCGTTTCAAGTATCTGTTTTTAAGTGGTAAAAAGAGTTATTCTGATTTTACTATTATACGGAAAGAAAGTCCACAATATTAGAAAGATTTAAGAAATTCTGAAGAAATGGACGAACAGCTTGAAGCGGCGGAAATAGAATGTTATAATGTTACGGAATTGTTACACTGAAGTACATTGAAGAATTATGAGCAGAAGGGATAGATAAAATGAAAAAATTATTTAACCATACAAAACGTCCGGACCGTAACTGGGAAGAAGACGTACAGGATGGTTACGATTGGGATGAAGAGCAGGACGGCGAAGAGTACTATGCCGACGATGAGGAGTACACCGGAGAAGAGGACGGTGAAGAGTACTACGCCGACGACGAGGAGTACACCGGAGAAGAGGACGGTGAAGAGTACTACGCCGACGACGAGGACGGTGGAGAGTACTATGCCGACGACGAGGAGTACACCGGAGAAGAGGACGGCGGAGAGTACTACGCCGACGATGAGGAGTACACCGACGAGGAGTACACCGGAGACGAGGACGGCGGAGAGTACTACGCCGACGATGAGGAGTACACCGGAGACGAGGACGGCGGAGAGTACTATGCCGACGATGAGGAGTACACCGGAGAAGAGGACGGCGGAGAGTACTATGCCGACGACGAGGAGTATATCGGAGACGAGGACGGCGAAGAATATTACGCCGACGATGAGGAGTACTATGCCGACGATAATATGGCACCTGCTCGCGGCGGTAAAGGGAAAAAGAGTAAAAAGCAGGGTGGCAATAAAATAGCTGCTATCTGGACCAAATTCCTGAACATGAGCACCATGGACCGCATTATGACGGCAACCGGTGTGGCAGTGCTGATCTTGGCCATTGTGACAGGCAGTGTATATGCCAGCGCACGTATGGTGGATCATCAGGTATCGGAGTTCGTCAGTGTGGGCAGCCAGCTGGACGGCATCCAGATGATCGGTGAGCAGGGTATGCTGGCAGTGGCAGATGCAAAGCTTGCGAAGATCGCAGCAGCCAATGCAGTCGACGATGAGAATGAGGAACAAAAAGAATATGATGAGGCCGAGTATACCAACGGTGGTACCGTTGAACTGGAACTGGTCTCCGTGCAGAAGGATCTAAAGATCAAATTTACCAATAAAAAGAGCGGTAAACTGATCTCCAATGTACCTTTCAGCGTGACGATCACGGATCCCAACGGTAAATCTGATACCTGGACCGATGATGATATGGACGGTATTATCTACAAGAAGGGCATTACTCCCGGCAACTATACGGTAGCGGTAAATACCCTGACCGATGAAAAATATAAGGATTACACACTGCCTACCGGTACCCAGAAGGTAGAAGTCAGAAAGGATATCGCTTATAAAAAGGTCGATGTGGCAAACGAGATCAAGAAGGAATCCGAGGTCAATGCGGCAAAAGAGGACACCATGAAAAATGATACTGTGGTGGAGTCTATTCTGGAAGATACCGTGCAGTGGGTAGAAAGTAAGAAATTACCTCCTACTTATAGAGAGGTAACAAAGGATACCGTGGTAAATCCGGAAAAACAGACGGCTTATAGTGGAAGATTCCTGCGCATAGCAAATGAAAAGATAAGTATCAAGGTAGGAGAGACCAAACAGCTGACTCCGCCGACAGGGGCAACAGTTGTTGGCTGGAGCAGCGATAATGCGGCGGTGGCCAGTGTAAATAATGGTGTGGTTACCGGCGTGAAGGCAGGTGGACCTGTAACGATCACTTGTACGTATACGGAGGCTGGCAGTGCTACGCCGACTCCTACACCTACGCCGACTCCTACACCTACGTCGACACCTACACCTACTCCGACACCGACGCCGACTCCCACAACACCGGATTCGGGTACATCTTCAGGAGGAACAGGGGAGGATGGTAGCTCCTCAGGTGAGTCGCAGTCCGTGGGAGGCGGCAGCCTTCCTACAGCATATGCACAGGTAGGAAGCACACAGAAGACCTGTACCTGGGAAGTTACTGTTACGGAAGTCCAAAAGCCGACCGCTGTTTTGGAACCGGCATCCCTGAACGTAGAAGCAGGAAAAGAAGCAACAGCACAGGTTAAAGTTACAAATTTCACAGGTGCAACTTATACGATTACTGCAAACTCCAATGATAAAGCAGCCACTGCGGCGGTAGATGCAAACGGTAAGATCACAGTGAAAGGTGTAGCAGCCGGTGATGCGAAGATCACAGTCACCGTAACGATGGGAACTGAGACTAAGACACTGGATCTGGCAGTGAAGGTCACTAATGGAATCAAGATTACTTTGGATAAGACAGCTGTAACCGTTTATCCGAAATCTACGGCTGCTGTAACAGCCTCTGTCAGCGGAAGCGGAACCATAACGGCAGATTCCGGAGATAAGAATATTGCCACGGTAGCTGTAAGTGGCAAAACGATCACCGTTACCGGTGTGAAAAAAGGAACCGCAACCATCACTGTCACATATAAGGAGGGCAGCGCGGAAGCAAAAGCCACCTTTACAGTTACGGTAGCGGGCGATGTGAATCCCAGAGAGGATACAAAAACACCGTTAAAGGATACCAGCGGCAGACAGCTGTATGTATCCATCGGTGACAACCAATACCGGGCGGCAGCGTATGCGGATTATTACACTGCCACAAAGTTTTTCCTCATGGAGGAGGCCAGATATACCGGCTGGCAGACGTTAGACGGTAAGGTATATTTCTTCAAGGCAGACGGCAGCAAGGTGACCGGTGAGCAGGTCATCCAGGGTGCAAAATATAACTTCGCAAGTGACGGTTCCCTGGTAGTGGGATCAGGTACTATGGGCATTGATGTGTCCAAGTGGAACGGCAGCATTGACTGGAATGCGGTTAAGAATTCCGGAGTGAATTATGTGATCATTCGTGTGGGATACCGTGGATCATCTCAGGGAGCATTGATCGAGGATCCCAAGTTCAAGACCAATATCAAGGGAGCTACGGCAGCTGGTCTTAAGGTAGGTGTATACTTCTTCACACAGGCAGTGGATGAGGTAGAAGCAGTACAGGAAGCATCTATGGTACTGGACCGCATCAGCGGATATAAGATTTCTTATCCGGTATTCCTGGATGTGGAAGGCAGCGGCGGAAGAGGCGATGCCATCGATTCTGCTACCAGAACCGCAGTCTGCAAGGCATTCTGCAACACGATCAAGAATGCGGGATATACTCCCGGTGTCTATGCCAACAAGACATGGCTGACATCCAAGATGGATGCAGGTGCTCTGAGCGGTTACAAGATCTGGCTGGCACAGTATGCCAAGACTCCGACCTATACCGGCAGATATGATCTGTGGCAGTACAGATCCGACGGAAAAGTCAGCGGTATCAGCGGCAAAGTCGATTTAAATATCAGCTACCTGGGATATTAAGATTTGCAATAAAGCCCAGACTGACTGCTTGCAGGCAGGTCTGGTGCTTTATTAGCAAATCAAACACACATGAGCAAGTAGGACGATAGTCCGGAATGCGAATGGGTGTTACGGATTCGAGAGCACGAAGTGCGGAGAAGCCGTGTTAATATTTACAATGAACAGTCGGTGAGACTGCTCGCAGGCAGGACGATAGCCCGTGTTGCTATCCACCCTATTTTATGGTAGACTATCACTATCTATAGCAAAATGCGTACACCTGCGCAGAACGGAGAGAAAATGAGAACTTATCTGGTAACAGGCGGTGCCGGTTTTATCGGTTCCAACTACATTCATTACATGTTCAAAAAATACGATAACGAGATCCGTATCATTAATGTGGATGCCCTGACCTATGCGGGAAACCTGGAGAATCTCAAGGATGTGGAGAAGCGTGATAATTACACTTTCGTGAAGGCAAATATCTGCGACAAGGAAGCCATCGGCAAAATTTTCGCGGAGAACGATATTGACCGCGTGGTACATTTCGCAGCCGAAAGCCATGTAGACAGAAGTATCCGTAACCCGGAGATCTTCGTACAGACCAACGTGCTGGGTACCGCAGTGATGTTAAACTGTGCCAAGGCAGCCTGGGAGCTTCCAGACGGCAGCTTCAAGGAGGGCAAAAAGTTCCTGCATGTATCTACGGATGAGGTCTACGGATCTCTTCCCGATGATGACAATGCATTCTTCTATGAGACCACTCCGTATGATCCCCACAGCCCTTACTCCGCAAGTAAGGCAAGCTCGGACATGCTGGTGAAGGCATACATGGATACCTATCATTTCCCTGCCAATATCACCAACTGCTCCAACAATTACGGTCCTTTCCAGTTCCCCGAGAAGCTGATCCCTCTGATCATCAACAATGCCCTTCACGGCAAGAAGCTTCCGGTATACGGAGACGGCAAAAATGTCCGCGACTGGCTGTATGTAGAGGATCATGCGAAGGCCATCGACATGGTACAGGAGCAGGGAAGACTGTTCCAGACTTACAATATTGGCGGACACAACGAGAAGCAGAACATCGAGATCATCCATATTATCATCGAGACCTTACAGGAGATGCTTCCCGATTCCGATCCCCGCAAGGCACATATCAACAACGATCTGATCACTTACGTGGAAGACCGTAAGGGACATGACAGAAGATATGCGATCGCGCCGGACAAGATCAAGGCAGAGATCGGCTGGTATCCCGAGACCATGTTCAAGGAAGGCATCCGCAAGACCATCGCCTGGTACTTCGAGCATGAAGACTGGATGAACAATGTGACCAGTGGCGATTACCAGAAATACTACAATGAAATGTATGAGGAAAAGTAAAGAATATCTGCTAAATGGGAACGATGAACGTCGTTCCCATTCGGTGTGTTAAAAAACAAGTATTTTAAGGAGGTTTTTATGAAAGGAATTATACTGGCGGGAGGTTCCGGAACCAGACTTTATCCCCTGACAAAAGCAATATCCAAGCAGATCATGCCGGTGTACGATAAACCGATGATCTATTATCCCCTGTCAACCCTGATGCTGGCAGATATCAGAGAGGTGCTGATCATTTCCACCCCGAGAGATCTTCCGGTATTCAAAGAGTTATTGGGAGACGGCAGTCAGTTGGGCATGCGTCTCGAGTATGCGGTGCAGGACAAACCCCGCGGACTGGCGGATGCTTTTATCATCGGAGCGGAATTCATCGGTAACGACAGAGTGGCACTGGTACTGGGAGATAATATTTTCTACGGGCAGAGCTTTTCGGCAGTGCTTCGTAAAGTAGCCGCCAGAGAAAAAGGCGCGACCATCTTCGGTTATTATGTGCGCGATCCCAGAGAATACGGCGTAGTGGAGTTCGATGAGAACGGCAAGGCACTTTCTATCGAGGAGAAGCCGGAGCATCCCAAGAGCAATTATGCAGTTCCCGGACTGTATTTCTATGATAACGATGTAGTGGAGATTGCGAAGAACGTAAAGCCCTCCGCAAGAGGTGAGATCGAGATCACCAGTATTAATAACGAGTACCTGAACAGAGGAACCCTGCAGGTAGAGACTCTGGGTCGTGGATTCGCATGGCTGGATACCGGCAATCACGATGCACTTCTGGATGCGGCAGATTTCGTGGCAGCGTTCCAGAAGAGACAGGGATTGTATATTTCCTGTATCGAGGAGATCGCTTTCAAACGTGGATTTATTGATAAAGAGCAGCTGCTGGCACTGGCAGAGCCGCTGCTGAAGACGAATTACGGTAAATATCTGGTAGAGGTAGCAAATGGACTCTAAGCTGCGGAAAATGGGGATCCTGGCCTCCATGGCGGTGATCCTGCTGGTGGCACTGGCGGTAATGTATGTGAACAGGGAACAACTGTCCCCCACATCCGGCCAGAACACGGAGGTGTCCGGAGCGCAGAATGCAGGTGACGGCGAAGCAGTGGATCCCGTGCCGGAAGGCACCGGGGAGACGGACACCGCGGAAGCGGATGGCAGGATCGGCAACGACCTGAAAGCCTTTTTAAAAGATAATACGTTTTTTGATCCGGATGTGAATCCGATCCTGGAGGCGGCGAAAGATAACAGCCACCGCCTGTCACTGGTGGCGACTTCCGTGGAAAAGGATCTGCGTATCCAGATCGTGGACAATGAAGGTGTACCGGTGACCGGAGAGAGTTTCTATGTCCGGGTGGACGGTCTGGGAGATTACAAGGATCTGGATCAGGACGGCGTGATCTACATTGCTGATCTGGATTCCGGCGATTATTATATGGAACTGTTACCCATCGAAGGATATAAAGTTCCCATCACCGAGACCAAAGTGCATGTAAAAGAAAAAGTGGAATATCTGGCCATTGATGATATTTCTCTGTTGATCAAGACAGAGGATGAAGTCGATGCGGATGCCGAGGACAGTGCTGTGGCAGGAGCTTTGGCAGATGCGGACAAGACCGAGATCCAAAAGCTGCAGACTACATCCGGCAATGCGAAGGTCGGCATCGATGTGTCCAAGTGGAACGGCACTATCGACTGGGATAAGGTGAAAAATGCCGGAGTGCAGTTTGCCATCGTTCGTGCGGGCTACCGCGGTTCGGTTACGGGAAGTCTGGTGGAGGATCCACAGTTTGTCGCCAACATGAAAGGTGCAACAGCCGCTGGGATTCCGGTGGGCGTGTACTTTTTTACCCAGGCTACAGATGAGAAAGAGGCGGTGGAAGAGGCTTCTGCCGTGCTGGAGCTGATCCGTGATTTCCAACTGAGCTATCCTGTATTTATTGATACGGAGGGTGCCGGAGGAAACGGCCGGGCGGACGGACTGGATGCGGAGACCAGAACCCTGGTATGTGAGGCTTTTTGCCGGACGGTAGAAAATGCCGGATATACAGCAGGCGTCTATGCCAGCCGCAACTGGTACAACAATAATCTGCAGACCGCCAGACTGGAGAACTATCATATCTGGCTTGCGGAGTACCGCAGTGTGCCGTTATATCAGGGATATTACAAGACCTGGCAGTATACCTCCAAGGGAAAAGTGGACGGTATCGAAGGCAGAGTCGATATGAATATCACCTATGAATGAAAATAATAAAGAGTGAGGATGAAATAAATGGGCAAGATAACAGTAGAAACATGTGAAATCGAAGGATTGAAGATCATTACCCCCACGGTATTCGGTGATGCCAGAGGGTATTTCATGGAGACTTATAATTACAATGATCTTAAAGCAGCGGGAATCCCGGAAGTGTTTGTACAGGATAATCAGTCTGCTTCTAAAAAAGGAGTTCTCAGAGGACTTCATTTTCAGAAGCATTTTCCGCAGGACAAGCTGGTACGTGTGATCCGCGGAGAAGTCTATGATGTGGCTGTGGATCTGCGGGAAGGCTCCAAAACTTTCGGGCAGTGGTATGGTGTACTTTTGTCTGAGGAGAACAAGAAGCAGTTCTTTATTCCGAAAAATTTCGCGCATGGATTTCTGGTACTGTCCGATTACGCAGAGTTCTGCTACAAATGTACCGATTTTTATCATCCGGATGATGAGGGCGGTATTGCATATAACACGCCGGATATCGGTGTGGAATGGCCCATCCCCGAAGGTATGGAACTGATATTATCCGAGAAGGATACCAAGTGGGGCACTCTGGAACAGTACATGAAGGAAAAAGAGCATGAAAAAAAGTGTGAAAATCAGTAAGAAAACAGGTATTGCCCTGTTCGTGACAGCGGCAGTGATCATGGCTCTGCTCATCGTGTTCCATAAGAATCCGGGACCTGCTGTGGATCAAAGCCAGGAGCTGGCGAAAAAGATCATCTCCTGCGTTGTCATTGCGGCGGCATGTTTTGCGTTTATCCACTGGTACGATAAATTTACCGGACTGCCGGTAGAGTTATTCCAGAATAGACATCTGATCTGGAAGCTGGCGAAAAACGATTTTAAAAAGAGATATGCGGGTTCTTACCTGGGCGCGGTCTGGGCGATGGCACAGCCGGTGGTAACCGTGGCGATGTATTACATCGTCTTCGACAAGATCATGGGAAATACCAGCACACCCCTGCGGGAGGGCGTGGAAGTGCCTTTTGTACTTTTCCTGACAGCGGGACTGGTGCCCTGGTTCTACTTCAGTGAGGCACTGAACAACGGCACCAATGCACTCTTAGAGTACAACTATCTGGTGAAAAAAGTAGTATTTAAGATCAGCATCCTGCCGATCATCAAGATTATTGCGGCTACTTTTATCCATGTATTTTTCGTGTGTCTCCTGTTGATCGTAGCGGCTATTTACGGCTATTACCCCACAATCTACACTAT
>ENA-OPRV01001589-OPRV01001589.1-human-gut-metagenome-genome-assembly--contig:-NODE-1589-length-11517-cov-7.487873_pt1 | contig 11517 bp, 14 predicted proteins | sample MGYA00241896_ERZ501886 | MGnify/ENA primary metagenome ERZ501886 (study PRJEB25962, sample SAMEA2042452) | human gut metagenome | biome: human gut; feature: human-associated habitat; material: faeces... | reverse complement strand
AATCAGCGTCGTGTTCCAACCACGGTTGGCGGCCAGCGCATTTATACACGGCTGCTAATGCCCCTGGAACGAACGCTTCTTGCATACTGCGTGTTTTTCCACACAGTTCACAGGATACCATCAGACTGCCCAAGTTTGTTCGCCCATTAATATTGAACAGCTTTAATCGTTCAGGTTCCCCTCCCTGATTTTTTTCACACGCGGCACCTCGGTGAACCCATCGTGAATACGGAAAGTCGTCGATATGACCATGACGGCATGCAACAATAAAACGTGAAGGAACCAATCTATGGTTGCATTCTGGACAGCGCAGTTCTCCTTTCTGCAAGCCAGCAAGCTGCTTGTCCTTCCACAGATATGTACATGCTGGACAATACAAAATTTCAGGGAAACGATATGCACGAATGTCACGACTATACGATTTCTCATACGTCATCCATTTTAACTGGTATCGCCGTATCTGTTTCTGCAACCGTTTCAATGGTCTTGATTGGCGTTACCTGCATTTCCGGTTTGCTTGCTGCAGGTGCGTTCATCCTCTCTGGCTCTGCAATCTTTGCACAGTCGCTCTGAGACTTCATTTCGACTTGCTGAATGCTTATTGAATCCTCATGCTGTGCAGGTGCATTTCTTTTTTCATTGGCTTTAAATCTCCGCCTTTTCATCCTCTGCACAGCCGTCCTGATAGCACTTAATTGCATATGACATTTCTGATGACAGCTTTGCCTTAAAGCCTTCCAGCTCCTGTTTTGCAGAGTTTCCTGCCATCTGTTGAACCTGTGCAATTGTATTTTCCGCTTTTTCTTTCGCTGTTTTTAGATTTTCGTTTTCGGATTTAGCCGTCTCAATGACCGATTCAAGATTGATTTTTATCGCAAGCAGCTTTTCAGTACGTTCTTTCAGCTCTGCAATCTGCGCAGCTTGATTTTCAAGCACTGTTTGCTTCTTTTTTAGCTCATATGTTAGTTCCGCAATCTGCTCTGCTTGACTTTGCATTTTCTTCTTTTGCTCATAAGTCCATGCCAATAGTGCTTCAGCCAATGCAACACCATCGGACAGTTTTCCAGCTTGTCTTTGGTGTGCATTATTTTCTTCAGCCGCAGTAGCAGCTACTTCATCCTGCTTATTCTCGCATTCACTTTCCTTGCACATTGTTTTTTCGGAAGATAATGCTCCCGATTCCGAATCTACTGCTGACTGCGGCAGCAATAAATTTTTCTCGCCATTTTGCTCGGTCTTTTCAGTTTCATCGGCAGCATTCTGTTCTTTTTTCAATGATTGATTATTTCCATTCCGTGCAAGGAACTCGGAATACAGCTTTTGTGTGCTTTGCTCCTTGCAGTCGCTAAAGATGATACTGTACATTTTGAAAATTTGTTCTTTTCCATTCGGCCACTCATTCATATCAAGCGATAAGAGCTTCTGTAGGCACCTTGCAAATTTCATGCAAAAAGCAAGGCGAAGCTGATTTAGCAATTGACCTGCATGCACTTCAAGAGGTATAATAGAGTTAGTGCCGCATCATGTGTGGTCGCACTGTGTGTGATATACTGGAGGACATGCACCATGATTAACCTTCGCAAGTTAGAAAGCGAGCTGTGGGAATCCGCCGACCTGCTCCGAGCAGAGAGCAAGCTGACCAGTCAGGAATACTGTATGCCCGTGCTGGGCTTGATTTTCCTGCGCTATGCGTATAGCCGCTTCCGCTATGTGGAAGCCGAGATTATGAAAGACCGCCCGGTTCGCAACGGGCGTGTACTACCGGTGGAATCCATCGACTTCCAGCAGAAAAGCGCTATCTTTCTGCCGGAAGAAGCACGCTATGAATATCTGCTGAACTTGGAAGCGGGTAAAGTCAACATCGGCGAAAAGGTCAACCACGCCATGACGCTGATAGAAGCAGAAAGCCCTCAGCTGAGCGGCGTGCTGCCCAAGACCTACACGTCTTTCAAGAACGAACTCTTGTGGGAATTGCTGCGCATCTTCAACAACAGCGCCCTGAACGACATTCAGGACGACATCATCGGGCGCATTTATGAGTACTTTCTCAACAAGTTTGCCCCGGCGGTGGCCTCGGATGACGGCGTTTTCTTCACGCCCAAATCGCTGGTGCGCATGATTGTGAACATCGTCGAGCCCAAACGCAGTATTGTGCTGGATATAAAAACACCGAGATTGATACAATTTAATTTTTTCTCCACCGATTTTGCCGCTTGAGGGGTAAGTTTGCGTTTGAGGGGTAAGTTGTGGAAGTCGGGGTGTCCCGGCTGTTTTTATCGGTAGAAATGTTCATACATCGTCGGTATAATAGACGGCGAGAAAATGAGAATGAAGGAGTAAAATATGACACACTCAATGCAGCTGACACCGTCTCCTTTTCAAATGATTAAAGAAGGTACAAAAACAATAGAGCTTCGGCTGTTCGACGAGAAAAGAAGAAAAATCCAGATCGGAGACATAATTGAATTTTCAAATACTGAGACCGGCGAAAAAATCGGCGCAAAAGTAAGTGCGCAATATGTCTTTGATTCTTTTGAGTCGTTGTATAAAGAGCTGTCGCTTCTGGAGTGCGGTTACACTGAAGCTGATATTGAAACTGCCTCGCCCGACGATATGAACGTGTACTATTCAAAAGATAATCAGCAGAAATACGGAGTTGTAGGAATCAGAATAGCTTTGCTATAGGTTCATTTTTTGAGGTAATCGCCATGAAGCAAATCACAAACAAGGAATACGAAGAGTGGCAGAAATACAAAGCGGAGAAAGCGAAGGGCCACATCCTGCTGCCGGATACCGTCCGGTTCATCTGCGAGGCCAACGGCTATGACGCAGAAAAGATCGGTCAGCACTTCCTTGAGATCCTGCCAAAGATCTGTCCACTTGAGGAGAGATAGTCTCTGTGTAGAAAAAATGATTGGAGAAGAATAATGGGACATATAAAATTCTTACTAAAGTTTGGAGAAGAATCGCACCTAAAGGAGTTTGCCAAAGGAAGTTTATATTGCTCAAACGCAGAGACTTTTTGGGGAATTGAAGACAAGCAAAAGATAAAAGGACAAGGGGATATTCTCGAAGCTGGATCGAGGATTTTTTCTCAAAATATGACAATGCAATCTCTCGACACTGGTTCAATTACTTCTTTTAACATGAGCGGAAATATTCTTGTTCATCTTGAGCCAGCAAAGCATATACCCGTTTTTTGCCTTTTTACCGTTTATGAAGATGACTGTGGGATAGATAAGAATGGGCAGTACATTATAAATCTTTCGGAGGAAAAGAAAGAGACGATTAAGAAACATTTTCCAAAAGCAAACTCTGTAGCCATTATTACTGAGCCCTATAAATTTCTCGATGATGTAAGCGAATCTATAGGCTGCGAAATAAAGCATGGAGAAGTACACTATTTCCATATTGATAAAGGGTTAGAAATCGAGGGTAGCAATCAAAGAGCAATAGATATGGAGTATATGAAATATCTGATGCAGGATGTCCCGCCGGTGATCAAGGATGGAAAGACAACATATTCTTTTCAAGCGGACTATGTTTTCAGGGCTCTTTTCTGTAAGGATGTATTCTTTAGTGATGAGCAAGAATATAGAATAGTCCTCCCACACGAAAAAGTATCGAAAGGGACCAGTTACCCAGTTAAACTGAGTGAAAGCATAAAAATATTATCTCTCTCTGAATTCTTCAAATAACAAAAAACGCCTCCGAGCCAATGTGGTTCAGAGGCGTTTCTGCGTCTATGGGATTATGCTTTGATCTCGGTACCGTCCTTGAAGGTCACCCGGATGTCCTTTTTGCTGTGGACGGTGATGTAGTCCACCATCGCCAGCCAGTCTGTTTCCCGGAACTCCGTCAGCGGCTCCCGGCTCCGCAGGTTTTTCAAGTATGCTTCGATCTGGTGCTTTCGGGCCATGCGCTCGGTAATTAGATCGGTGACCTCGGTGTGTCGGGCCTTGGCCTTATCGAACCGGGCCACCAGAGCATCGTATCGTTTCTGGTATTCATCCTGATCGAGGGCGACGTGAGCGTTCTCCTTGATGCAATCCTCGATGAGCTCGGCAGCGATGTTGATTTCAGCTTCCAGATCCGAAAGCTCACTCTCAAGTGCCGTGGTGTTGAGGCTTCTTGAAAGGACCTGATCGTATATGGCTATAAACTGTTCCTTCTGGTCGATCACCTGATTGGCGGCCCGGAGGAACAGTTCTTTTATTTCATCCTCGGTGAGTGTCGGTGTGGCGCATTTCTGGCCGTCGAACTTGTGATTACACTGCCAGATGACCTTCCGGTAGGCGTCGTTGCTGTGCCAGACCTTCGGCCCGTACCAGCTGCCGCAGTCTCCGCACTTGACCTTACTGGAAAAGATGCTGACCGAGCTCTTGCGGTTCCGGCCCTTGGTGCGGGTAGTCATCAGCGTCTGCACCATCTCGAAGGTCTCCGGATCGATAATGGCCTCGTGGTTGTCCTTGACGTAGTACTGCGGGATTTCACCCTCGTTGGTCTTTTTCTTCTTGGTCAGAAAATCTACAGTGAAGGACTTCTGCAGCAGCGCATCACCCTTGTACTTTTCGTTGGTGAGAATGCTTTTGATGTTGCTGGGGTTCCAGTGGTCCTTGCCGCCGGGAGAAGGAATGCCTTCTTCGGTCAGCGTCCGGGAAATCTGGAATGGCGACTGGCCTTGCAGGAACATTCCGTAGATGCGCTTGACCAGCTTGGCCTGTTCCGGGTTTACCACGAGGTTGTGGTCCGGCCCCATGTCGTAGCCCAGAAATCGCTTGAACGGAACCGTGACCTTGCCGTCTGCAAACCGCTTCCGTTGGCCCCATGTGCAGTTCTCGGAAATGGACCGGGACTCTTCCTGCGCCAGCGAGGACATGATCGTCAGCAGAAGTTCACCCTTGCTGTCGAAGGTCCAGATGTTTTCTTTTTCAAAATAGACCTCGACGTTGTGCTCCTTGAGTTTCCGGATGGTAGTCAGGCTATCGACTGTGTTTCTGGCAAAGCGGCTGACCGACTTCGTGATAATCAGGTCGATCTTGCCGTCAAGGGCATCTGCAACCATCTGCCTGAACTGCTCACGCTTTTTGGTATTGGTGTCGGTGATGCCTTCGTCAGGATATACCCCGACGAACTCCCAATCATCCCGGCCATTGATGTAATTCGTGTAGTAGTCAATCTGCGCTTCGTAACTGGTCAGCTGCTCCTCGTTGTCGGTGCTGACACGAGCGTAGGCCGCCACACGTCGCTTCTTAGTGCTGTTGATCGGTGCCGCCGTGAAGCGTGACAGCGTCGCCGGTATCGTGGTTACGGATTTGGCCATTTCTTTTCGCTCCTTATTTTCTTGATTCTTTCACTCATTGCCTCCCTGCGCTCGTCTGTCCAAGCGGCCTTCATGGATTTTTTTGCTTTTTCCCGCCGTTCCTCGGTCCAAGGGGTGCCGTGCCGCTTATCCAAGAAGTCTCTGGATTCGATGTGGCCGTCCCTGAAATGGAACGTGACCATGTGGTCGAGGATTGTTGCACTTTCAATCTGAGCGTCCATCGCAGCCTCGTCGAACTCATCAAGGCCAAGGATCTCAGTCACCAGCCGCTTCATGGTCTCGTCCCTGATAGCCGGATTCCGACATTCGGAACGTGGACCGGTGCAATACCAAGACCGTGTCGGGGTGCCGTCCTTACGCTTTCCGGATTGGCAGCGGTAATTGGCACCGCAGCAGCCGCATTTTATGAATCCGGTGAACTCGTAGAAGGTATTCCGGTTCGGATTGGTATCCTTGCGCTTGTGCCGTTCTCCCCAGAGCTTTCTGCGCTCGTCTGTCCACCAGTCGGTCTTGGCAGTAGATTGCCATTTGGTGGTGACCTCGTGGCCGTCGTAAAAGCGGAAGGTCAAGGTATCGTCTCCGATAACGATGACTTCCTCGATCTGCTGACTGAAAACGTCCTCGTCAAACTTATCAAGGCCCAGCACCTTCGCTGCGGTATTCTGGAGCATCTTCTCCGGGATGTTCTTCGAGGGGCAAGCCGACACACCTTTCTGGCTTTTCGTCTGACAGATCCAGATGTAGTAAACCTCACCGGCGGTATTCCGTTTTCCACTGTGGCGATAGTGTTTTCGGCAGCAGCCACAGGTGATCTTCGTGGAGAAAGCCGATAGTTTCAGCGACTTGTTTCCGAAGGGACCAAGGTCCCGTCTGCGCTTGAACTCGGCCTGTACCGCTTGCCATTCGTCCATCGGGATAATTGCCTCGTGAGTGTCTTCGACAAAATACTGTGGCATCTCGCCGTAATTCTTCCTACGGTGCTTGGTGATCGGGTCTTCACAGTATTCCTTCTGGAAGAGCATGTTCCCGGTGTAGGTGATGTTTGTCAGGATAACCTTCACATTGGAGTCCACCCACGGCTTTCCCTGCCGGGTATAAATGCCTCGGTCCATCAAGGCCCTGCCAATCTCAATCCGGGATGCGCCTTTCATGTACTCGGCATACATCCAACGGATGATCTCTGCTTCCTCCGGTACGATGACCAGTTTGTCGTCCTGCCACTCATACCCGAAAATGCTGAACTTGCCGTTGGGAATGCCTTGCTTGAACCGCTTGATCGTACCCCACTTGACGTTCTCGGAAATGCTGCGGCTTTCTTCCTGTGCAAAGGAAGCGAGGATGGAAAGCATCAGCTCTCCGTCGCCGCTCAAGGAATTGATTTTTTCCTTCTCGAAGCGAACCTCAATGCCGAGCTCCTTCAGGTGCCGGACCGTGTTCAGAAGGTCCACGGTGTTCCTCGCAAATCGCTGGATCGACTTGGTGAGGATTATGTCGATGTTTCCGGCTTCACACTCAGCCAGCATGTGGTTGAACTCATCACGCTTTTTGGTGCCGGTGCCGGAGATCCCGTAATCCGCAAAAACGCCAGCGTATTCCCATTCTGGGTTCTTCTGAATCAGTGCGCTGTAGTAGCTCACCTGTGCAGAAAGCGAGTGCTGCATCCGCTCGGATTCCATCGACACTCTGGCGTAGGCAGCGACTCGCTTTCTTGTTTTCAGAACCGGCAGTTTTCGCTCGATTTTTTCTACTGTTTTCAATGATATCCCTCCTTCCGGTAGTGTCTATATATCACTCTAAAAGGCAGGAATATCAAGCGTTTTCGGATAATAATGTACCCAAATACGGTCGGTATTTTTCGAGTAGAATTGTATCAATTTCAGCGTATTCCTCCTCGGTGATCAAGCCCTTTTCGAGCATGGATTTCGCCATTGAAATCGCTGCATGGTAGAGCATATCGTTGTGGAGCTCCTCCTTGCTCATCAGGCATCACCGCCTTTGAACCGGGCCGCAATATAACAGACGTGGGAGCAGTACTTGCGCTTGGCGTTTCCGTAGGCCGTGAACTCCTTCCCACACTCTGGGCAGATAAAGGTATAAACGGCCTTCTGCTTCACAGCATCCGGGTGAGCGTTCCACCATGCCGTCCGGCATTCCGGGCAGCAGAACTTTTTCTGTTTCCGTCGGGGGAACTGGATCAGCGTTTTGCCGCAGTTCAGGCAAAGCTGCGTGGGAACCTCCGCAAGGCTGTGGCTCTCTGCCTTCTCACCGGCGAGGCCGTGGGATCGACAATATGCTTTGACGCTGTCCTTTGACAGTCCGACGCTGTTGGCGATGGCCGTATATCCAAAGCCCTGATGCCGCAGGGCCGTTATCTTTCCTCTTTGCTCATTTGTCATGAGATTGTCCTCCAGTCCGAGAGGGGCCCCTCTCACTACCCACTGGAGGGAAATGGCCATCTTGAACGAAAAAAGAGCAAAAAAATAACGCCCTCCACGGAATGATCCGCAGAGAGCGTGTGATGAGGTTCGGTTTACTTATTCGGAATCTTGAGCTTCATACCGCTGTAGATGACATTGCTTTTCAGCCCGTTCAGACTGACGATCTCCTTGTAGCGGCTGCCGTTGCCGAGATACTTCTTTGCGATTGCCCAGAGGGTATCTCCGTGCATTACGGTATGGATGCGATAGTCATCGGCGGGTTTCGTGCCTGCCACGGCAAGTGCAGAGGTCTTGACCGGCGACATGATGGCGTACCTGCCGGATTCATCCTTGTTGATGACGGCACGGTCGCCGCTGACCTCAACCACATACCAGCGGAGCTTCTTCACCCAGCCGGGAATGGCTTTGCCGTTATAGTAGGTGCTGCCCGTGATGGTCACGAGGTCACCGGCCTTGATACCTACAGGTGTGGGCTTGACCGTGTCGGCAGGTTTTACATCACCGCCGAGAGCTGCCGTGACCTTGGATGCCAGATCACCCATACGGGCATACATCCAGTTACCGGGACAGGATTTATTCGCAAACCACCGATGGACGGTCAGAACCATCTCGTCGGATTTCGGGGTGTAGTTCAGCGTCTTGGCCTTATCTCCCAGCCAGAGCAGCTTGGTTTTGCCGTTGCGCTTGCAGATGTCGGTGCAAAGTTCAATGAGCCGCTGGTACACCACATCCTTAAAAGCGTAAGGCTCGGTGTTGTCGCTGGCACACTCGATAGTGACGGCTCTCTGGTCATTAGCATTGGAGGAAGAGCACCAAGAGCGGTTTTTCTCCTCCACATACATTCCGACCCTGCCGTCCACGCCAATGCCGTAGTTGCTGCTTGCCTGCCGTGAGGTCGGCAAGAAGATGTTGCCGAGCGTTTCAACTGAGCACTGACCCACCACGCAGTGAGGCGTGATGCGGTCAATGCTGTGGGTGCGCTGCCCGGAGTGGTTCGGGCTGAGTTTGGTGTAGGACACCAGGAAACTGTTTGTGTAAGCCATATTATTCATCCTCCTTTTCACTGCGGTCATGAAGCTGCTCCAGCACGGATTTCAGCTTCTGCGGGATGGGCAGTCCCAGGTATGCAGCGTTTTCCAACAGGGACACGCCCTCGTTCGATAGGTAGAAGAAAATGACGGCAGTACGCATCACCGAGCCGCTGCCGATGACACGGGTGTCGAGAATATGCCCGATGCCGACCAGGGCGAAGATGAGCACCTTTTTGAAAATGCCCTTGAAGCCGACTTCGCTGGACAGCTTCTTGTCCACCACGGCGCACATGATGCCGGTGATGTAGTCGATGACTACGAAAGCCAGAAGCGCATAAAGCAAGCCGTCACATCCTCCCAAGAACCATCCCAGCCAGCCGCCGATTCCGGCGAACACCATCTGAATGGTCGTCCAGAATTCTTTCATGTTGTTTGTCCTCCTTTGAAATTTGAAAATGAGTATGAAAAAAAGGCACTCCGCAGAGCGCCTTGATTCCGAAAAATATTCTTTATGTTACTGTGGTCAGCGACACCGTGTGCCACGAAGACCATGTGCCGCCATAGTTTCCCCGAATATACATCCTTGAGCCGTTATAGACGGTGTACCGCTGTTGAATGAAGTAGCTTTCCGGCAGAAAGACCTCCAGCATACCGATTGTGGTGGTCGGAAAGTGCTTTTCCGTGGAAGCGGAATACGCAAAATAGTAGCCGGGAGTCTTCACATTGTTGAGGTCGGTGGTCGAGCCGTCCACTCTGCCCATTTTGCCGTGGACATTGACGCCATTCATATGAATATTGCCGTCCACATCCAGCGTGGCCTGCGGGTCCGGCGTGTTGATGCCGACCTTCTTTTTCCGCAGTGCAATGAGCGGCGTACCTTGCGGAACAGTAAAATACAGATCCAGACTGCTCAAAGAATAGAGCTTGTCTTGGATCTGCAAATGGAAGTCGTAGGAGCTGTTTGCATCCAGACTGCATAGCTCCAAATTGGAGTAGCTGAAAGAGGTTCCGCTTTTTGTCGTGCCGGAATAGATGCTGGCGTAGCTGCCGTAGCTGCTCTCACTGGTTTTCTTGTAACGATACCGCACATAAACCACGCTGTTTTTCTGCGTCCCGTCTACGGTCACAGCAGAAATAGAGCCACTGAATTTGAGCTGCATTTCCGCTTCGATATCGTTGGTTCGCCGGAGCGTTATCGAGGATATTTTCGGCTTGGTGTACGGAATGACCGTCACCGTCTGTGAAGTTTCGGCGGTGTAGCCGCGGGAGTCCGTGACCGAGAGCGTGACCGTCACACTGCCGGACTTGGCGATCTTTCCGACTGTGATAGCAGACCCAGTTGAATTGGATGCGGATAAACCGTTGCAGGAAGCGGTATAGTTGGAAATGGACGCTCCGTTCTTTGCAGTCGCCGTTCCGGGGGTGACCTTGAGGGTTGAGTAGTCCTGTACGAACAGCTGATCGTTGCCCGTGAGGTTCTTTGTGGTCGTGTAGCTGTCGGCATAAGTGAATCCGCTTATGGTTGGAGCAGAATTGGTTGCCGTGGTCAGTACCGTGGCGGTCTTGCTTGAGGTGCTGCCGATCTGCGTAGACCCGCTGTAAGACGAAACCGCAAAGGTACCTATAAAGGACTTGATGGACGCCATAGCGTTCAGCAGTGTTGTCCTCTGCGCCGATGTCAGCGTGACTGTGCGGTTCGCAGTGCCCTTCGACCAGGAAAGCCCGGAAATAGTCAGGATGGTCGCGCTGCCGTTTTTGAGCACCAGCGTATTGGTGTAGGAGGCTTCGTACACGGTCACATTGATGGTAATGGAAACCGTGGCATTGTCCGCCGTCACCGTGTTGACACTATTCACCACAGCACCGCCAAGCGTCTTGACCGTGGAACTGCCGGAAGTGCCGTAGACGTGGTTGTATTGCCGCCTTGCTCTGACTTTCACCGTATAGCTGGTGTTCGGTGAGAGCGAGGACAGTGTTACGCTGGCACTGGTGGATGCCGTCGTCGAGAACTGCGTCCAGTTTGAACCACCGTTTGTGCTGTACTGCCAGATGTCCGCCGTGGCAGAGGATGTAGCGGAGATTTTGAACCCGTTTGCCGTGACATTCGAGGTGCTGAATGTAACTGTGGGCGCAGAGCGGTCGATGGTGGTCAGCGTCATGTTGCCGCCGTATTCCTGTGGGCCGAAGATATACACACGGGTAGAAAAGCCGACCGTTATGGTTTTGCTGCCGTTACTGTCATGAGCTACAGTAATCGTGCCGCTGACAGAACCTTTCTTTGCCGGGAAAACACGGTCATCCCAATAGGTACGGCCCTTTGAGTATACGGTCGTACCATTGATCGTTACAGTGGTCGTGTCAATGGTGTAGTAAGTGGATGCGCCACCGGTAGAGGTCAGCGTCCAGGAAAGTGTCGAGCTGTTACCGCCCACATTCACGCTTTCTGAAATGTCCAGTTGAAGATAGCGCCCATCGTATGCCGCGCTTTTCCAAGTTGCCATAGTTTTCCCTCCTTAATCCAGAATGACGATGTTCAGCCCTTCGGACGCCGTCGGCATCGGGACAAACTTCGTTTTACCCACGGTCAGTTCGCCGTCCACCGTGGTTTTCTTGGTTTGCGTTTCGTCCTTGTTCAGGGTGAAAATCACCTCATCGTTGTAGTAACCGGCGAACTCCGTGTTCGTGATGACCGTCCGCTGGGACGATGCGCTGTTGGATACCTCGA
>ENA-OPRV01001572-OPRV01001572.1-human-gut-metagenome-genome-assembly--contig:-NODE-1572-length-11591-cov-2.300277_pt1 | contig 11591 bp, 10 predicted proteins | sample MGYA00241896_ERZ501886 | MGnify/ENA primary metagenome ERZ501886 (study PRJEB25962, sample SAMEA2042452) | human gut metagenome | biome: human gut; feature: human-associated habitat; material: faeces... | reverse complement strand
ATTCGGCGAAATTGATATTATCGCCGCAAGGGACGGCGGACTTGTTTTTGTGGAAGTAAAGACACGCAGATACAGAAGTCTTGTAAGCGGGGTCGAAGCGGTAGGATATAAGAAAAAGGGCAGGATAATAGCAACTGCCGACTGTTTTCTCGCCGAATACGGCGAAGAAAAACAAATACGCTATGATATAGCGGAAGTAACGGTTTCGACCTGTGATGCTGTGCGTGTGATTGATTTCAGATATTTCAAGGACGCATTCGACACTACAGGCTATGAAACGCAATTTTAACTCTAAAGAAGGATGTTTGTTATGAATTACAAAAGCACCAGAGATGTCAAGGTAAATGTACCGAGCGCTTATGCTATTTCACAGGGTCTTTCGTCTGACGGCGGACTTTTTGTTCCCGAAAATCTCCCGAAGCTCTCTGAAGAAAAGATAATGTCGCTGTGCGATATGTCGTATGCCGAAAGAGCTTACGAGATATTCAGACTTTTCCTTACAGACTTTACCGATGATGAGATAAAGCACTGCGTAAACGGCGCTTACAACGATAAGAATTTTGCAACCGACAATATCGCTGAGATTTCTCACCTTATCCCCGGTACATACATTCTTGAGCTGTGGCACGGCCCTACCTGTGCATTCAAGGATATGGCACTTCAGATTCTTCCTTATCTGCTCACAACTTCCGCAAAGAAGACAATTGACGGTAAGAAGATTTCTATCCTCGTTGCTACAAGCGGTGATACCGGTAAAGCGGCTCTTGAAGGCTTCAAGGACGTTGACGGTACATCAATAATGGTATTCTATCCTGAGGACGGCGTAAGCAATATGCAGAAGCGTCAGATGACAACTCAGGAAGGAAGCAACGTAAACGTTTGCGCTGTTGTCGGCAACTTTGACGATTGCCAGAGCGGTGTAAAGCAGATATTCACAGACAAGAGCGTTATCGCTCAGCTTGAAAAGGCAAACACCGTATTCTCAAGTGCGAATTCTATAAACTGGGGCAGACTTGCTCCCCAGATAATCTACTACGTTTCATCTTATGTTCAGCTTGTAAAGGACGGCGAACTCAAGTACGGCGAAAAGCTGAATGTAGTAGTACCTACAGGTAACTTCGGTAACATACTTGCCGCGTATTACGCTAAGCAGATGGGTATTCCGATAGGCAAGCTGATATGCGCTTCAAACGCTAACAACGTGCTTACCGACTTTATAAATACAGGTATCTATGACAGAAACAGAAAGTTCTACACGACTGTTTCTCCCTCAATGGATATACTTATTTCAAGCAACCTTGAAAGACTGCTGTATCACCTCACGGGTGAAAACGATAAGCTGATAAACGAGTGGTTTACAGCTCTTAAGAATGACGGCAGATACGAAGTAAACGACAGCGTAAAGGCTGCTATAAAGGAAAACTTCTATGCCGGATGCTGCGACGATGAGCAGACAAAGGGCGCTATCAAGGAAGTATTCGATGAATACAGCTACCTTATGGACACCCACACTGCCGTTGCTTACAAGGTATACGAGGATTACAAGAAGAAGACGGGCGACAACACAAAGACGCTTATCGCTTCAACAGCCAATCCTTACAAGTTCGGCTTTGCGGTATATGATGCTCTGGGCGGCGAAACTGAAGGTGTTGATGAGTTTGAGCTTATCGGCAAGCTTGAAAAGCTGACAAAGACAACCTGCCCCAAGGCACTTTCCGATACAAAGAACAAGCCTGTAAGATTTACGGGTTCAATAAAGCCCGAAGAAATGGCTGAGGCAGTTCTTGAATTTATAAACAAGTAATTAAGGAGCGTTTATTTGAGAGTATTCACAATGGGGGATCTTCATCTGCCTTTCGGCAGACAAAAGCCGATGGATATTTTCGGTGGCTGGGAGAATTATACCGAGCGCATTGAAAAAAACTGGAACAGTGTTGTCGGAGAAGATGACTGCGTTGTGATACCCGGCGATATAAGCTGGGCAATGTCGATTGAGGAGGCGCTTCCGGACTTCGAGTTTATCAGCAGAAGGCTCAGAGGCAGGAAGATAATCTCTAAAGGTAACCACGATTACTGGTGGACGACACTGAAAAAAATGAACGGCTTTTTACAGACAAACGGTTTTGATAATATCAGAATTCTGCATAATAACGCTTTTGAGGAGTGCGGTATAGCAATCTGCGGTACAAGAGGCTGGATAAACGATGACGGCGAACCGCAGGATGAACTTGTGCTTCTCAGAGAGGCGGGCAGAATGGATGCTTCTCTCAAAGCCGCTGTGTCAACAGGTCTTGAGCCTGTGGTATTCATACACTATCCGCCGATATACGGCAACGAGCAGAACGATTACATTCTTGATGTGATGTCAAAATATCCTGTGAAAAGATGCTTTTACGGTCACGTTCACGGTGCTCCGTGCTTCCCGAAGGCTTTTCAGGGCGAAAGGGACGGAATTACATACAGAATGGTATCGGCTGACTATGTTAAATTTACACCTGTACTTGTGCAGGAATAAAATACAATAATACGCATCGCCGTATATAAGGCTATGCAAAAACGGAGGATTTTTCAAATGGAGATCATTTCAAACAACAAGACCGCAACAAATACGGTTGAGGTAGAATTCAAGGCATCAGCCGAAGAATTCGAGCAGGCAGTACAGGCAGCTTATTTAAAGAAGAAAAAGAACATAAACGTTCCCGGCTTCAGAAAGGGTAAGGCACCCCGTAAGATAATCGAGGCTGAGTACGGCGAAGGCGTTTTCTATGAAGATGCTGTTAACGGTATGTACCAGAAGAGCGTTGCGGAAGTTATCGACGAGCTTAAGCTCGAAGTTGTTGATATGCCCAACATCGAAGTAACAGAAGTAAGCAAGGAGAACGGCGTTTCTTTCAAGGCTACATTTACAACAAAGCCCGAAGTTGAAATCAAGGACTATAAGGGTATAAAGGTAAACAAGACTGTCAAGAATGTAACTGACGAAGATGTTGCAAACGAGCTCAAGAGATATCAGGAGAAGGATGCAAGAATCATCGACGTTACAGACAGACCTCTTCAGAAGGGCGATACAGCAGTATTCGACTTTGAAGGTTTCGTTGACGGCGAAGCATTTGAAGGCGGCAAGGCTGAGCATTTCTCACTTGAGATCGGCAGCGGTCAGTTTATCCCCGGCTTTGAGGACGGTATGGTAGGTCACAGCATTGACGAAGAATTCGAAATCAATGTTACATTCCCCGAGAACTACAATGCCGAGAACTTAAAAGGCAAGCCCGCAGTATTCAAGTGCAAGATTCACGAGATTAAGGCTAAGGAATACGCTGATCTTGACGATGAGTTCGCTAAGGACGTAAGCGATTTCGATACACTTGACGAATTCAAGGCTGACATCAGAGCAAAGCTCGAAGAAAGCGCTAAGAATGCCGCTGACGCTAAGCTCGATGCCGATATTACAGACGCTGTTATCGAAAGGCTCGAGGGCGAAATTCCCGATGCTATGATAAACAACCGTGTTGACGACCTTGTTCGTGACTGGGAGTACAGAAACAGATACCAGGGTATCACAGTTGCTGATTACCTCAAGTTTACAAACACAACTATAGAGCAGTTCAAGGAGAACTTCAAGGAGCCCGCTGCAAAGCAGGTTAAGCTCAGACTTGCTCTTGAGAAGATCGCTCAGATCGAAAACGTTGCTGTAACAGATGAGGACGTTGAGAAGGAATACGCTGAGATGGCTGAAAACTACAAGATGGAGCTTGACAAGGTTAAGGCTCTTGTTGCCGAAGAAGCGCTCAGAAAAGACCTTGAGGTTGAGAAGGCATTCGACATCGTTCGTGAGAGTGCAGACGTAACCGAAGTTACTGAATAATTAAGTTTTTGCAATCGGGAGCTTTCTGTATCATTATGGAAAGCTCTTTATTGTAAATAAAAAACATTTTGAAAGGCAGGAGTTTTATGAGTTTAGTACCAACCGTCATTGAACAGACAGGCAGAGGAGAAAGAGCTTACGATATATTCTCAAGACTGCTTAACGACAGAATTATCATGCTTAACGAAGAAGTAAACAATGTTACTGCGGGACTTGTTGTTGCACAGTTACTGTTTCTTGAAGGACAGGATCCCGATAAGGACATCAGCCTTTATATAAACAGCCCCGGCGGTTCTATCTCCGCAGGTATGGCTATATATGACACAATGAACTACATCAAGTGCGATGTATCTACAATCTGCGTAGGTATGGCGGCTTCTATGGGAGCATTCCTGCTTTCAAGCGGCGCAAAGGGCAAGCGTTTCTGCCTGCCGAACTCAGAGGTTATGATTCATCAGCCTCTTATCAGCGGCGGACTCAGCGGTCAGCAGACCGATATTACGATTCACGCAAAGTACCTTGAGAAAACAAGAGAAACACTTGAAAAAATAATGGCAGAGAACTGCGGCAAGAGCTATGAGCAGCTTCATAAGGACTGCGAAAGAGATAATTTCCTTTCGGCTGAAGAGGCTTGCGCTTACGGTCTTGTTGATAAGGTAATTGCAAAAAGATAACCACTTGAAAGGAATTTGACCATGCTTAGATGCAGTTTCTGTGAAAGAACTGAGGATCAGGTTGAAAGAATAATTTACGGTGCGAGCGGCTGTATATGCAATGATTGCATAGTAGCCTCATACCAGATGCTGATGGAGCAGGAAGACAAGGCCTCCGGCAGAAAATCCAAAGGCAAGCAAAAGGAAGATAAGCATGAGCTTATAAAACCTGCAGAGCTTAAGGAAATCCTTGATAAGTATATAATCGGTCAGGATGAAGCAAAGAAAACCATCTGCGTATCGGTGTATAATCATTATAAGAAGAATTTCTTCGGCGATGAGGCAACTGCAGACGAGATAGAACTTCAGAAGAGCAATGTTCTGTTGCTTGGACCTACCGGTGTCGGTAAGACCATGATTGCCCAGACACTTGCCAATGTGCTGAAGGTGCCTTTCGCAATTGCCGATGCAACAACGCTCACACAGGCAGGATATGTCGGTGAGGATGTTGAGAATGTTCTTCTAAGACTTATACAGGCGGCTGATTATGATATTGAGGCGGCTGAACACGGAATCATATATATCGACGAGATAGATAAGATAACAAGAAAGTCTGAAAACACTTCCATTACCCGTGATGTAAGCGGTGAGGGCGTACAGCAGGCACTGCTCAAGATTATCGAGGGTACAGTGTCAAATGTTCCCCCTCAGGGCGGCAGAAAACATCCCAATCAGGAATTCATACAGATTAACACAAAGAATATCCTGTTTATCTGCGGCGGTGCATTCGAGGGTATAGATAAGCTGATAATGCAGAGAACAAGCTCATCGGCACTCGGTTTCGGCGCAGAGGTAAAGAGCAAGCAGGACAACAAGATAAACGAGGCACTGCATCAGGTAGAGCCTGAGGATCTTGTAAAGTTCGGAATTATCCCCGAGCTTGTCGGCAGACTTCCCGTAATTGCCGTACTTGACGATCTTGACGAGGACGCACTTGTAAAGATACTGTCCGAGCCGAAGAACGCTATTCTGAAGCAGTACAGCTATATGTTCTCGCTTGACGGCATAGAGCTTGAGATTACCGACGATGCAATGCGTGCCATAGCAAAAAAAGCGGCTGAAAGAAAAACAGGCGCAAGAGGTCTGCGTACAGTAGTCGAGGAGGCACTCTCCGATATTATGTTCGATGCTCCGAGCGACGATACCATATCAAAGGTAATCCTCACAGGCGAATGCGTCACCGACGGTAAAGCACCGGAGGGTATCAGAGATCCTTCCGCAAGAAAAAACAGAAGGAACAGCGAAAAGAAAACCGCAAAGAAAAATCCCGCATAACAAAGGTTGAGCTGTTTTCGTTGACTGATAAAAATTAAAAATTTTTTTAAAATAGTATTTACAAACGTTGCTTTGTATGCTATAATAACTTTGTTGTGCATTGCACACAATCAATTCTTGTCTTGGCTCTGTGGAGAATGCTCGTTATGAGAAACACCGTTTCCCGCCGCTATGACAAAGAAAATATTTTTAAGAGGTGTAACCATGCTTTTAAAGGAAGAAAAGACAGCGGTTATCGAAGCTAACCGCACACACGAGAACGACACAGGTTCTCCCGAAGTACAGATCGCTATTCTCACAAAGAGAATCAACGACTTAACCGAGCACTTAAAGACACATAAGAAGGATCACCACTCACGCCGTGGTCTTCTTAAGATGGTAGGTCACAGACGTAATCTGTTAAATTACCTCGCTAAGAAGGATATCGAACGCTACCGTGCAGTAGTAGCTAAGCTCGGTCTTCGTAAGTAAGAGTTTAAAAAAGGGCAGGGCATTTTTGTTCTGCCCTTTAACCCTTATTTCAGCATTGATTTTTTGACTTAAGGAGAAGCAGTGCAGTCAGCAATAAATTGAACGGAATAATGTTATTCCGCTGAATTTATTGCTAACGCTGTTTCTCTTAAAATAAAACAGGAGGAACAATATGTTCGAGAATTACAAAACATTCAAAACGACATTTGCAGGCCGTGAGCTTATGGTCGAAACCGGTAAGGTATGCGGACTTGCAAACGGTTCTTGCTGGGTACACTACGGTGAAACAGTCGTAATGGTAAACGTTACAGCAAGCGCAAAACCCAGAGAGGGTGTTGACTTTTTCCCTCTTGCAGTTGACTACGAAGAAAAGCTCTACGCAGTAGGTAAAATTCCCGGCGGTTACTTAAAGAGAGAGGGCAGACCCAGCGAAAAAGCTATACTGAACTCCCGTGTAGTCGACCGTCCTATGCGTCCTCTGTTCCCCAAGGATATGAGAAATGACGTTGCTATCGTTATGACGGTTCTCGCAGTAGATCCCGAAACACAGCCTGAGATCATCGCTATGATCGGCGCTTCTATCGCAGTTTCCATTTCAGATATTCCGTGGAACGGTCCTATCGGCGGTATCTCCGTAGGTCTTGTTGACGGTGAGATTGTTCTTATGCCCGACGCAGAGCAGAGAGCAAAGTCAGATCTTCAGCTGACCGTTGCGTCAAGCGAGAAGAAGGTCGTAATGATTGAAGCCGGCGCAAACGAAGTTGACGATGATACAATGCTCAAGGCTATAATGGCAGGTCACGAAGAGATCAACAAGTCACTTATCCCCTTCATCAAGCAGATTCAGGCTGAGATTGGCAAGCCCAAGTTCAGCTTCCCCTCAATGGAGGTTGATCACGATCTGTTCGAAGCTATTCAGAACAAGTACACCGAGCAGGTAAAGTTCGCTCTTGATACAGACGACAAGAATGTCCGTGAGGAGCGTTTACAGCCTATAAAGGATGCTATCCACGCAGAGTTTGACGAGCAGTATCCCGATAAGGCCGCTATGATTGACGAGTGCATCTACAAGTTACAGAAGTTCATCGTAAGACGTTGGCTGTTAGACGAGCAGAAGCGTGTTGACGGCAGAGGTATGGACGAGATGCGTCCTCTTGCCGCTGAAGTAGGACTTCTCCCCAGAGTACACGGCTCAGGTCTGTTTACCCGTGGTCAGACACAGGTTATGACAATCACAACCTTAGGCCCTGTAAGCGACAGCCAGAAGCTCGACGGCATTGACGAAGAAGAAACAAAGCGTTATATGCACCACTATAATTTCCCTGCATACTCTGTAGGCGAAACAAAGGCAAGCAGAGGCCCCGGCAGACGTGAGATCGGTCACGGCGCACTTGCACAGAGAGCGCTCGAACCCGTTATCCCTCCCGTTGAAGAATTTCCCTACGCAATAAGACTTGTATCTGAAGTGCTTTCTTCAAACGGTTCAACATCACAGGCTTCTATCTGCGGTTCTACGCTTTCACTGATGGACGCAGGCGTTCCGATAAAGTCACCTGTTGCAGGTATTTCCTGCGGTCTTATCACAGAGGGCGACCGTTGGATGACAATGGTAGACATTCAGGGTCTTGAGGACTTCTTCGGCGATATGGACTTCAAGGTAGGCGGTACTCATAAGGGTATCACAGCTATCCAGATGGATCTTAAGATTGACGGTCTTACACCCGAGATTATCAAGGACGCATTTGCAAAGACACACAAGGCAAGAGATTACATTCTTGACGAAATAATGCTCAAGGCAATTCCCGAACCCCGTCCCACTGTAAACAAGTACGCACCCAAGATGCTCAACTACAAGGTACCCGTTGACAAGATAAGAGAAGTTATCGGTACAGGCGGTAAGGTTATTCAGAAGCTCTGCGCAGACTTCGAGGTTAAGATTGACATTGATGAAGAAGGCAATGTATTCATCTGCGGTCAGGATCTTGAAAAGGCTCAGAACTGCATAGCGATGATAAAGGCTATCACATCTCCTCCCGAGGTTGGCGCTATCTACAAGGGCAAGGTTGTTCGTATAATGAACTTCGGTGCTTTTGTTGAGATTGCTCCCGGCAAGGACGGTATGGTACACATTTCAGAGCTTGAAAACAGACGTGTTGAAAAGGTTGAAGATGTTGTTTCAATCGGTGACGAGATAATCGTAAAGGTTCTCGAAATCGACAACCAGGGTAAGATAAGACTTTCAAGAAAGGCTGCTCTTGCCGAAATCGAAGCAAAGAAGAAAAACGGCTGATAAAGCTGAATACTGTAAAAACAGACCTGTGGGAAACTCTCACAGGTCTTTTTATACGCAATTTCGTCTTGCAATGGCACGCTGTTTGTGATATACTTATACTGTATCATTATGTGATAACTGCACGCTTTGCCGTATATTTTCCGCTCTTTTGCTAAGAATAAAAGAGAAAAAATCAGCAAAGGAGCAGGGTATGAATAAAGATAATATCACAAATAACGAACAGACCGACGAGGAGAACGAAGAACAGGCGGTAACCTGTCAGGTGTCGGATAACGGCATATTCGCATCGGAAAACGCTAAGCACAATATACATTGCCTTAACGTAATCGGTCAGATAGAGGGACATTATATCCTTCCTCCACAGAACAAGACCACAAAGTATGAACACATTATGCCTGCACTGGTAGCAATAGAGCAGGATATGAGCATAGACGGTCTGCTTATAATACTCAATACGGTCGGCGGAGATGTAGAGGCAGGGCTTGCAATATCCGAGCTTATCGCAGGAATGTCAAAGCCCACAGTGTCGATCGTAGTCGGCGGCGGTCATTCAATCGGCGTACCGCTTGCGGTAAGTGCAAGAAAGAGCTTTATCGTGCCGTCTGCAACAATGACCATCCACCCTGTCAGAATGAACGGTCTTCTTCTCGGAATACCGCAGACGCTGTCATATTTTGAGCGTATGCAGGAGAGAATAATAAATTTCGTAAGCAAGAACAGCAGGATAAAGCCCGAGCGTTTCCGCGAGCTTATGATGAAGAAGGATGAGCTTGTAATGGATGTCGGTTCGGTTCTTGACGGCGAAACAGCCGTGAACGAAGGACTTATAGACAGCCTCGGAGGACTGAGCGATGCTGTGCAGTGCCTTTACTCTTTGATAGAACAGCAGAAAACCGATAAGGAAAGCACTAAGCACACTAAGTATAGTACAGGAAAAACCGTTTCGAAAAAAAGAACTTCGTCCGCAACAGCTAAAACGGATACAAAAACCGCAGGCAAGGGTAAAGCGACCGCCAGAGTGAGTACGTTCAGAGAATATCACCCGTCGGCACAAAGAGCAGAAATGAGAGCAAAGCGAGGTGCGGAGAATGTTTCAGACCGTTGTAGATGAATCGGAGGTTTTCCGTAACGCACAGCTTTATGACAATAACTCCTATTATGCGGTTGACGGTTGTGTTTTTTCTTATACTGTCTGCGAAAAGAACTGCATTTCTGTATCGCACGATTTACAGAGTTATCTGAAATACACGCAGATAAAGCCGCTTTAGGCAACAGTCATTACGGGCGTAAGCCCATACATATATATTAAATAAACAATACGAAATAATCCGAAAGGAACAAAAGAAAATGGATTACATAAGCATAATCATTCAGGGCATTATACAGGGACTTACGGAGTTTCTTCCCGTTTCAAGCTCAGGCCATCTGTCTGTTGCCCAGCATTTTATGAATATCGGAGAAAACACCCTTATAACCTCTGTTGTACTGCATTTAGGAACGCTTCTGGCGGTTTTTATAGCATTTTTCCCTACTATCTGGGGAATGATAAAGGAATTTTTCCTTACTATAAAGGATATTTTCACAGGCAAATTTTCGTGGAAGAATATGAACGCCAACAGACGTATGATGTTTATGGTCATAATTTCCACCGCTATGCTTGTACCGGTTTACTTCTTCAAAGACTTCTTTACAGGCTTTGAGGGCGACAATGACATTATTTTTGAGGGCTTTGCCTTTATCTTTACAGCAATCCTTCTGTTTATGTCGGATAAGTGCATAAAAGGCAACAAAACAGGCGATAAGATGAAGGTCGCAGATGCCGTTGCAATAGGCGCAATGCAGTGCGTGGCTCTGTTTCCCGGTGTATCACGTTCAGGTTCTACAACCGCTGCAGGTCTTTTCTGCGGACTTACAAAGGAAACTGCGGTCACATTCTCGTTTATACTCGGTATCCCTGCAATTCTCGGCGGAAGTGTGCTTGAGATTGGTGATGCGTTAAAAAGCAATGTAGAGCTTGACTGGGTACAGCTCGGAATAGGCTTTGTCGTATCGGCGGCAGTGGGACTTCTTGCGATAGCTCTTGTAAAGTGGCTTCTTAAAAAAGACAGATTCAAGATTTTCGGATTCTATACGGCGGTACTCGGTCTTGCCTGCATAGGCATCGGTGCTTATGAACTGGCGACCGGCTCACACTTCGTTTTTGTTTTCTGACAGTATTTAAATATAATATAATGATTTTGGGAGAAAGGACGTAGAAACATGGCAGCAAAGCGAAATCTGAACAACAGCACCAATGAAGATAAGACCGGAACGTCAAAGTCATCGGGCAAAACACGAAAAAAGAATCAGACTATCGAAGATAAGCAGCGTGAACTGAGTGAACATTGTAAGACGGACATTGAAAAGGAGCTTAAATCAAAAAGAAGAAGAAGCTCTATAATTCTTTTCGCCATAGGTGTTCTTATGGCACTGTTTACGATTATAGGTTTTATCGGCAGTCTTAACAGAGCGGAAGGCGACAGCCTCAATCTGCTTGATATGATTTATTCGTTCCTCTGCGGTATGTTCGGCTTTACGGTATTTTTTACAGGCCCTATTCTTATATATGTAGCCGTGCTTATTGCAACGGATAAGAGCAGGACAAGCATCCTCACCAAGATATTACAGCTGTCGGGCGGAATAGTGATATTAAGCACAGCTATACAGATATTCTTTGTAGGCAGTGTCGGAAAAGGCACGACCGACTTTTTCGGAGCGGTGGCAAGTCTTTATTCGGACGGAACACGGCTGACGGGCGGCGGTATCATAGGCGGCATACCTGCGTGGCTTTTGCTATTGTTCGGCAATGTCGGCGCAATAGTAATGATTATACTGATTGCTTTCGTATTTGTTATGCTTATCAGCAGAAAGTCGCTTATGGACTTTTTAGGTGCTGTAGGAAAACCCGTAAAAAAGGTTGCGGTTACAGCAAAGG
>ENA-OPRV01001554-OPRV01001554.1-human-gut-metagenome-genome-assembly--contig:-NODE-1554-length-11664-cov-1.993367_pt1 | contig 11664 bp, 10 predicted proteins | sample MGYA00241896_ERZ501886 | MGnify/ENA primary metagenome ERZ501886 (study PRJEB25962, sample SAMEA2042452) | human gut metagenome | biome: human gut; feature: human-associated habitat; material: faeces... | reverse complement strand
GTGTTCCTTCGAAATGACTGCGGTTATGCCCGAGCCGAGGTTTTCGAGCTTGAATTTGTCCATCAAATGTCCTTATTTGGATTTTCTTTCGATATACTGATTGACCTTGTCAAAAATTTTCTGCCTCTCCACAGTGGAGCAAAGGCGAAGGTTGAGTATCAGCTGTTTTTCATCGGGTCTTAAAAAGATGCTCTCAACGTGGAGCTCGCGGCTTGCGTTTTTGATAACATCAAGCGCGCCGTCATCGCGTTCGCCGATAAGCTCGGCAACGGATACGTTGAAAATTTTCGAGAGCTTGTTGAGCGTGTCGAGATTCGGCACGCGGCCTTTTTCGTAGTAGGTGTAGGTCGAACGGTCGAGGTTGAGCACCTCGGCGACTTCCCCCTGAGTCAAACCGTTGAGCGTTCTGAATGTTTTGAGCCTGTTTCCAAATTCGAGATTCTGGTTTGGCATATCTTTATCCTCCGTCCCCATCGGCTTTGAGCCGACGCATTATACAATATAATTTTAAAATATCTGAAGAAAAAAGTCTATAGTAAATATAAAACTTTTACTGAAATTTTAAAGAAAAGTCAAATTTTTATAAAGTAATAAGCCACACTTTTTTATGTTATGTCGGAAAACGGCTTGTGACAGCCGAAAAAGACACTAAAAAGACATATTGTAAAACACGGGTGTACTATGATATAATTATAAATATTATGTCCCGAAAACAGGACTTTGAGAGAAAGTGTGTGGAAACCTTGGCAGAAAAAAGCATCTTTGAAAAGACAAAATATTTCATTGTCGACATGGACGGAACATTCTATCTCGACGGAAACATCATTCCCGGCGCAGACGGATTTTTGAAAAAAGTCCGCGAGAGCGGGAGAGACTTCTATTTCTTCACGAACAACTCGTCGAACAATGTCGCCTCGTGCAGGGATAAGCTCGCTAAGATGGGCTTTCCCGTTGACGAAAAGCGCATCATAATCTCGTCCCATGTCACTATAGACTTCCTCAAGCGACACCGCCCCGGCAAGAGCGTCTATCTTCTCGGCAACGAGCGACTGACCGGCGATTTCAAAGCTGCGGGCATCAATCTTGTTGAAAAAGACCCCGATATAGTCGTGCTCGGCTTTGATACTACGCTGACCTATCAGAAGCTTTGGGACGCTGCGAAGTATATCGCAAACGGCGCGGAGTATATAGCGACCCACCCCGATCTCAACTGCCCGACTGCGGACGGCTTCATGCCCGACACGGGCTCGATGATCGAGCTTTTCGCCGCATCGACCGGAAAACGCCCGCTTGTTATGGGCAAGCCCATGACCGCAACTGTAGATTATATAACCCATATGCTCTCCTGCTCGCGCGATGAGATTGCTTTTATCGGCGACCGCCTGGCGACGGATATCGCGATAGGCGCCAGCCACGGCATACCGAGCGTGCTTGTGCTCAGCGGCGTGACTACGAGAGAGGAATACGAAAATTCGGATATTAAAGCGAGCGTCGTGGTCGACAGCATGAAAGACCTCGCCGAATATCTTTGATATAAATTAATCGTCGGTTCGAGACCTTCCCGACAGGCATTGTGCCCGATGCTGAACAAAACTAAAGGCGCTGCATGGCAGCAAAAAGGAGCAGAAAAATGAAAAACAAAAAACTTTCCGTCCGATTCCTGACGGAGAGCGCGGTCATTGCTGCGCTCTATGCGGCGGCGACATATCTCAGCGCCGCATTCTCACTCGCTTACGGCCCGGTGCAGTTCAGGCTCTCCGAAGCCCTGACCGTGCTCTCGACTCTCACCCCCGCTGCGATACCGGGGCTGACGATAGGCTGTATCATAGGCAATATTTCGAGCCCGATGGGCATATGGGATGTTCTCTTCGGCTCGGCGGCGACTCTTCTCGGCGCAGTGACCGGGCGTATGCTCAGAAATGTGCAGATAAAAAAACTCCCGGTGCTCTCGTCGCTTATGCCGGTTATATTCAACGCCGTTATAGTCGGACTTGAGATAGTGATGCTGACCCCGGTCGAGGGCGGAAAACTCACCGCGTTTGCAATATCCGCTCTGGAAGTCGGAGCGGGCGAACTCGCAGTCTGCCTCGTACTCGGACTGCCGCTCTATTCGGCACTCAGGCATACGAAGCTTTTCAAGTAACTTTCAGCTGCGGCTGTTGTTATATCGCGATTCCCTTATATGGCCGAAAGGGGAGACAACAATGAAAAAAGAAAGAAGAACCTTTTCCGAATGGTTCAAAGACATTGCGGGAATCGAGGGCGACTTAAAAGATACCCTCAAGCCTGCCGTGGGTTATACCTCGGGAAACATCATGCTCGGCGGAGCGGGCTATCCGATCAGCATGTATCATCAGCAGTATCTGACCTATGTCGAGGGGCTGAGCACCAAGCAGGCGGGTTTCATTTCGCTCATCGGCGGAATGTGGGACGCAATAACCGACCCGATAATGGGTATTATCAGCGACCACACCCGCGCAAAGTCAGGACGCCACAGGAGATATCTGCTAATAGCGGTCATCCCGTTCATGATAGCTTATATCATGAAGTGGACCTCATTCGGAATATCGGATACCGGCAACACGCGCAATATTATGCTCTGGTACATCGCGGGAACGCTGCTCTACAGCACTGCGTTCACCATAGCGAGCGTGCCGCATACTTCAATGCTGCCGATGGTCGCGCCGAATTATTTCCAGCGAACGCAGTTCTTATTTATTGAATATCTGATGAACTCCGTCGGACAGGTGACTTCGTTCATACTCACCGCGCTCATATTGAGCGAGTTCGATGTCGGAACGGCGCTCGGCAGTCTGCCGAATCCCTCGCACGCGGATACGAACAAGTATATGCTAATCGGCTTTATCCTCGCCGTGTTCTTCGCGTGGCCGCTCGTCTATTGCTATTTCCATACGAGCGAGCCGTCCTCGAAGGATATGCCGAAGATGCCGATAAACATAAAGTTCATCGTCAGCCAGTATGTAAAAGTTTTCAAAAACCGCGCGTTCAGGCAGTATTTTCTTATAAGCCTCTGCTTTATGATGTGCCGCGGATTCTACAGCATCACCGACCAGTATTTCATGGTCAGCGTCGCCGATAAATACAGCCTGTTCATATCTATGACTATAGTTTCGGGTATCTCTGAATTCATGGGCACGCCCATAAACTATATGCTCATCAAGAAGTTCGGCAAGCAGTCGTGCGGAAAGATTCTCGGTCCGCTTATGGTCGTCGGTCTGTTCATTACTTCATTTATAACGCCGAACACGCCGTCAATTATTTCAACGATAATTATCGTCATATCTTCGATATGCTACAACTTCGGCTTCTCCGGTCCCGATTTCTTCATTGTCAATATTCAGCCCGACGTCACCGATGTTGACGAGATGATAACGGGCGAGCGCCGCGAGGGCACGATATCAACTTTCTATACGCTGTTCCGCAAGATGATAAACAGCTTCATGGCGTATATCGTCGGCGCGTCGATAGATGCGTTCGGTTATAACCCGAAGATAACCGCGCCGTCAATGCAGCCCGCGCGCACTATCTGGGGACTGCGCCTGAACTTCTCTATTCTGCCGACAATATTCGCGATAATAACCCTCATCACCGTCTGGCGCTACACCATGACAAAGCGCGACCACGAGCAGATAAAAGCTCTCATCAAGCAAAAGCATGAGCAGGGCGAAATTGACATCGACGATGAAGAGAAGAAGCGCCTCGAGGTCATCGCCGGGCAGAAGTGGGAGGATATGTGGATATCCAAGCCCGATGCGTCGCGTCTTATGACGGAGGTCTGATTATGCTTGAAAAGCCGAACTATAAATTCAATAAAAATATGCCGATGCCCGACAGATTCATAAACGGTCAGGCTCTCGGCATGGTCAGCCGGCTTCGTTACGGGCTTTTTCCGATGTCGTATAACGGCTGTGAGATAATCGCGGTCTATAACTATATGCGCCTGCACGGCGTGAAAACGAACATGGCGGATCTTGCGCTCGAGATATACCCCAAAGGTTCGGTGCTTATGGGACTGTTCGGCTCGAATCCATATATGCTCAGGTACTATTTCCAAAAGCGCGGTATGTCCGAGCACGGCATAACGGACTATGAGCGATTCAAGCGCGAGTCCCCGAAAGCCGGCTCGGCAATAATCTCGTTCTGGACGAAGCGGCCGCTTCTGTCGTCGCTGCACACTGTAGCGGTCGAGAGCATGGAAAACGGCGGCGTCAGAGTGTATAACTACAGTAACAGCCGCCCCGATCCGCGCGAGCTGTCCGGATTCGACGACTTCGTCAAGAAGAGTTCGCATTTCATTATAGGGTATATAAAATAAGCGGACTGCCGCAAGATAAAAATTAAATAAAAATCGGACGCAGTATTTTTGCTGCGTCCGATTGCCTTTTATGCAGATTTTTTGCTGTATTTCTTGCCTCTGAGCCATATCGAGGAAAGCTCGACGAATCTCGCGAGCGGGTATGCACGCATGAGCATGACACGCACCTGCATCTGCTTTGATATTCCGCAGTAGCCGTGCTTTGATACCAGCTCACGCATCATATGAGCGATGCGCGCGGCGTTGCGCCTGTCTCCTGCACGAATATATTTTACATACAGCGTATGCAGAGCCGCTATCTTCTTTTTGTGCGCAAGCCTTGAAAGCTCCGGGTCACCCGCCACTATCGGGTCGGATTCTATCTTTGACATGACATTTATAGGCGTATCGGAAATGTAAGTGCCGGAGAGTACCATGCCGCCGGAATTCTGAAAATAATGATATTTTGCGTCAGCTATGCGGAGATATCCCTTTGCTATATGCGCCATGCGGAAGCTGAACTCGTCGTCCTCGCAGAAATCGCAGCTCTCGTCAAATCTTAATTTTTCAAAAATACTTCTTTTGAACAGCTTGCCCCATGCGGCATTGGCATAAATACTGCCCGCGAGCATCCATTTTATGAGCGCCCGTGTGTCCTGAATATAGATTTCATCGGAAGTTCTGCTGTTTTCAACACCGTTCGGGAAGTTAAAATACACGCAGCAGCCTGTGACATCCGTGCCCTTTTGCAGGGCGGCGTTCAGCAATACTTCAAGCGTGTCGCTGTCTATCCAGTCGTCGCTGTCGATAAAAAATATGTACTCTCCGCAGCTTTTGTCTATTCCGGCATTGCGCGCCGAAGAGAGCCCGCCGTTTTCTTTGCTGATGACCTTGACTCTCGGGTCAATCTGCTCATAGCTGCGGCAGATATCCTCCGAACGGTCGGTAGAGCCGTCATTGACAAGGATAACCTCAGTGTTATCATATGTCTGTGCAAGAACGCTGTCAACGCATTTGCGCAGTGTCGTCTCTACGTTATAAACAGGTATCACAACACTGATAAGCTTATCCATTCCCGATCATCCCTCTCTTACAGACAATCCCACGAGTTCACTTCGTTGTAGAGTGTCTCGGCGCAGTTTTCGAGCGGATAGTAGAAGTTTCTCATGCGCTCGGCGTATATCGGTTCCGGATCAAAGCCGTTTTCCGCGGCTTTTTTTATTTCCTCCACTGCGCCGTCCGGGTCGAGGACGAGCGGACCGAACGCTTTTTCAAACGGTAAATCCAGCTCGCGGTAGTGGTTCATGCCCGCCTTGAACTGTCCGTAGTCCGGCACAAAATAGAGCACCGGGCGGCAGAGATAAGCGAAGTCGAACACGAAAGACGAGAAGTCCGTTATGAACATCTTGTAGTCCTCAATGTCAACATGCGCGCCCGCCATGACGACGCGCGGACTCTTGATATCAAACAGTCCTTCGGCGTCCGCGATTATCGGGTGGAGCTTGACATCGAGATAGGTGTCCGTCTTTTCGAGCAGCTCATGCAGTTCCTCACTCTCAAGAAAACGTGAGAAATTCCTGAAATAGTCGGAGCTTTTGAGCTTTGAGTCTATCAGCTCCCACTTTGAGAAATTTATCTCCTGGGTCAGATATTTGCGCCACGACGGGGCAAAAAGAATCCTGTTCTTTGCCTTTTTGTTTCTGTCGATATGGTCATATCGCGCCATGCCGGTCGGGATGAGATTGTCCTCCGGGTAGTGATAGTTCGTCATGTAATTCTGCTTTTCAAACGGAGCGGAAATGACGATTTTATCCGCACGGCAGCGTTCGACCGAGTTCTGCGAACGCAGGGAGGCGTGGAGCACTCCATGCTGGAGATAGATAGTTTTGAAATCGAGCAGGTCGGCATAGGGCACCTCGCCCGCCGTCGAGCCGAACGGCGAAATGGGGGTCACGCCGTAGAACGCCGTGAATATCACGCGCGCCGAGAGATAGAGCAGTTTGTGCTTCTCCGAGCCGAATTTCACGAGATGCTCCTGTTCATCTTTTGTGAACAGCTCGTCGATATTCTTGTATTCGCGGCTGTAGATATAGTAGCGTTCAACGCCGTCGCTGTGCTTTATGTCATTCTTGAACTGGTAATAGCCGTTGTCGAAATCTACCGTGTGAAGGTCATAGTAGAGCTCGACTGTGTGCGCTCTGCGGTATTCAATGGCGGCATTGCGCAGCTTTTTGACATTGCCCTTGAAATTCTTGCTCTGTTCGCGCTCGGCACGGTACTTCTCATTTTCGTCAACGCTTCTGCTGACGAGTGTCCTGCCATTCAGAGTGAACATCACGCCGTTTCGGACATACATGCGTATTTTACGGCTGAACACGGCGGTCGGCTCGGCGAGGAGATTCGTCGGATATTCTTTGCCGCGTATGCTTATAAAGAACTTTATCTCGTGCCTGCCGTCTGCCGGAAATTCGCAGAAGAACGCCGGAAAATCGACAACATTGACTGCGGAAGCCTGCGCGCTGAAAACGGAGGTGAAAGTTTCAAGCTCGCGTTTTTCGCCGTCTACAGAAGCTATTACTTTCCACTCGCCGCGCCCGAGATGCGAGAACACGGGGGATTTTACAAACGAGAGCAGTCTCGCTTTTCCGTTTTCGACGAATATTTTTCTCATCATCAGCGGGAACGAGGACGCCGAAAAAATCTTTCTTCCGTCCGCCGCAATGCTGAGCTTGCCGTCATCTGCTATTACCGCCGGATGGCAATTCGGCTTGCGCGAGAGCCAGTAGTGGATATGATATTCATTGACGGACGGGTGCAATATTATAGTGTCCTCGTCCATTTGTTTGAGCAGCGCATCGATGCGCCTGTTCGCGCGCGCGAACTCCTCGGGCGAATAGTGATAGGGCAGGAGCTTGTCCTCCTTGAGCTTCCAGCGCAGGTCGTTGAAAACTATGCCCTGGAAATACGGCGGAACCCTGCCGCCGAACGAGTTGAACAATTCCTCGTAGAAAGCCATGGAGGTTTCAAATATATAATAGGGCGAGAAAACGGTTGAAACAATGCTGTTCTCGTTGCCGCGATTATATCTGTATTCGCCCTTTTGGCAAAAGCCTATTTTCATCTTGCGGCGCAGGATATCGCAGCAGTATTTCTCGTCCTCGTGCCTGAAATTCGGCGACTCGTCGAAGAAAATGCCGTTATTTTTATCATTCTTGACGCAGATATTGACGTTCGTCTGCGTGATGAATCTGTTTTTGGGGTCGTCTAAATCGTACACGCCCGTGTGGGTCAGCGTGCGGTATCTGAAATGATAGACCGGCGGCGCATTTTTGAAATACTGCGTGATGCGGTAGGTGACTAAATCCACTTCATTATAGACCGTGTCGAAATAGTCGACAACGCTCTTGACCGTATCGGGCGCTAAAGTGTCATCGGAGTCGAGAAAGAAGATATACTTGCCCTGCGCATGGCGCAGACCGAAGTTTCTTGTCTTTGAAAGTCCCTCGTTCTCTTTTGAGTAGAAATGGATATTCTCATATTCGTCAGCCCAGCGGCGGCAGATATCCGCGCTGCCGTCCCGGCTTCCGTCGTTTATCAGGAGTATCTCCATATTCCCGAACGGCTCAGTCTGCTCTTTGAGCGAGTTTATGCAGCCGTCGAGATATTTTTCGACATTGTAGACGGGAATGAGTATCGTGGCTCTGAATGGAAAATCAGACATTCAGGTCACCCCCGGCGAGTTTTGAGCAGACTTTGCAGCCGAGCTTCTTCGCCGCTCCGCCCATTCGGTAGAGCTTGAAATAGAGCCACGCGGCAATGCAGCGGCGCAGAGTACCGAAGCTGAGCTTGCCGCCGTAAAAATCACGCACAACATCGTCGGCGAGGATAGGCAGAGTCACTTCTTTGTACATGGCGTTCGTGCCCGCCGAGACGAACTCTCCGGCGCGGAAGCCCTCTTTTAACAGAGCGGAATCAATGCCGAAAGCCGCGAGAGCATATGCGCTGTAAGCTTCGTTTTCAAAGAACGGCTTTGCCGCAGTTGAAAACGCATCGAATTCGGTTTCTTTTCCTGTCTTGTCAAGCCCGCAGTAAGCCGAGAGCAGAAGCGTCAGAGCGGAGAGCCCGCCTCTGATTGAAACACTCTTTGCAATGATATCAAAGCTTTCGGCGTTCCAATCTATCGGCTTCGTGCCGTAGAGAAGCAGTTCGTGTATGGGCTCGAAACTATCATATACGGCATACTGCGCGGCAAACGCGGCGAAGCCCGCCGGGCTTGCGGATAAAAGCTTTATTTTGTGCTCGTTTATAACTTCCGAGCGCATGACAAAATTCACGCCGACTGCAGGCGAGAACGCCTCGTGGACTGAGAATCCGTCACGATAGAGCTTGCGCGGCGAATTTTTCTCTTCGGCAGCCGCATTGAAAATGACCGCCTTATCTTCGAGCAGCTCGACAAATCCGGGCGCATCCGGAAACGGGAAGTGCCGTCCACTCTTGCCGCACAAAAGTGGTCCCGGCATCGGCGAACATGACGAGCGGGGCATCGGGCAAAGCGAGGACGGAATTGACTGACTCAACGGAGCAGGGTGCAAAATCTATCCTGCTGTTCTCCGCCGTCGGAAATTTTTTGATATCCGCATTTTCTGCGCAGATTACAAGACGCCCGCCGCCGCAGGTTATGAGCGAGTAGGCGAGATTTTCCGCCGCGCCCGAATCGCCCGTGCAAATGACGCAAAGTTTGAAATTATATTCCATAAAAGTTTCTCCGATTGCAAAGCGCCCCCGCAGAGAGTGACCTGTGCGGAGGCAGCTTATTTATTTTGTTATGCTGTCAGTGCGGCTAAGGCAACAGTGCCTGCCATTAGAAGAATATTCAATGCGTATCTCTCGAGGAACGCGCCCGCTATAATAAGAACGGTCGGGATGAAGAGAACGATCTTCACAAACAGGTTCGCTCCGTCCTTGCCGTAGAGCGCGTGCCACAGACCGATTGCATCCTCCATAAGCGGATACTGGTTCGCGCACAGCGAGAAGCCGAGATAGAACAGGATGCAGTATACAATGAACATAAGCGTCGTGCTCGAATCAGCGGGGACCTTGAAGAAGAACAGACCCGCAAAGCCCATATAGAGCATGGGCGTGCCGATTATCGCGGTGAACAGACCGGGCAGGAGGCAATAGAAGAAAATCTTCGCCTTGCTACCGATCGCGTCATGCTCGACATGGCCGCAGCCGTCGGTGAATCTGAGATACTTTGTATCCTCAACGGGGATACTGAACGCTCTTGCGATAAGATGCTCAAAGAAAGCCTTTATATATGCGCCGGGAAAGGTGAGCACCTTGCCGATGAAATAGATAACAGTTGAAATCATGAGATGACACCTCCGTCAGTGATGAAGACCTGCTCGACGGTCTTTTTGCCTGCAAGGCAGTCCGTGACGACCGTGCTTATCTCGTAGTTGTAGGTCTTGAGATAATCCTGAAGCGTCTTGTAGGTATCATCGTCCTTTGCAAGTCCCGCTGCAAGAGCCGCGGTGTTGATTATATCGAGCGTCAGGTCGCCGTAGTTCATGGAGAACTGATATGCGTTCTTTCCGCACTCGTTAGCCTTCTTGTAGTCGCCCTTGAGCATATAGGCGATAGCCTCGTTGCGGTAGATATCCGAATCGCCGCCGGATGCCTCGATGCCCTCTTCACATATCTTTATCGCCGCGTCGTATTTGCCGGTGTACCAATAGAGGTTGGCGCGCAGGCTGTACGAAGTGTAATCGCCGCTTGCAACTCCCGCCGCATTCTCGGCGGTATCGAGCTGGTCGCAGACCTTCTCGGCGCTGTCGGCGTCGCCCTGTGCGAGCAGAGCCATGACCTTCTGCTCATAGGCGGAGGAGTAGTTGCGGTTCTTTGCAATCATCTTGTCGGCGTATTCAACGGACTTCGCATAGTCGCCCGAGCGATAGTAGTAATCCGCAATTGTCGGACCGTAGATCATGAGACCCGCGGGATATTCCTTTTCCATCTTCAGGAGGAACTCGAGCTGGGTGTCGATGCTCTTGTCCGCCATCATCGCGATATAGCATTTGTAGTATTCGATATACTGATCCTCAATTCCGTCCTGACCCTTGAGAGCGTCAAGCTTCTTGATAAGATCGTCGTAGGGGATATCCTTCGCTTCGGCGTTGACATAGTTCTGGAGAATCGAATATGCCTGCTCCTGCGTGGTGTTGTAGCCGTTGTATGCCTTGACGAACTTGCGCATACCGAGCAGCCTCAGGTCGGATTTCACTGCGTCCTCGCCGAGAGTGTTCACAACATATCCGCCCGCGTCTATCTCGGTGTAGCCTTTTGCATAGATCTTCGCGGTCATCGCGGTCTCGCCGTAGCCGAGGGTGAATATCGTCTGATTGCCGAGGGTCTTCGACAGATTCGAGATAAAGTCGCTGTCGTTGAGAGAGGCGTTTGCCTCGCTCGCCTGGGACACCTTGTTGAGCGCGGCGTTGACATAGCCCTGGTTCAAGAGGGAGTCCGCCTCAAGCAGACCGACCATCTGCGTGGCGTTTGCGCCCAGGAGCATCAGCGCGAACAGCGAAACTATCACGCAGAGCACCGCGGCAACTACGGAACCGCCCTTTATCTTCGTCTTCATCATCTTGGTACGGCAGTCCTCGCAGTAATAGCTGCCCTCTTCGCGCGCCTTCTTCTGGCCAAGGCTGCAAAGCGTTCTGTCATACTCAAAGTTTTTTTCTTCCTTTTCGGCAGCCTCGTTCTCTTCGAGCGGCTGCAGGTTTTCTTTATCTGACAAACCGATACCTCCTTGTCCGGTAGCATTACCTCTTCATTCTATCAGCTTTCTTATAAAAATTCAAATAAAATCAGACTTTGTTTACAAAAAACTCATAAAATAACGCCAAAGCTTAAATTACCGGCGCATCATATGCAAATATCGGCGCAAAATATCTTGTCATATCAATAAAAAATCTGTATAATCAACCTGCATATAAATAAGCGAAAGGAAGCAGAATATGCTTGAACTGAAAAATGTCTCCTTCTCGGTCGGCAGTGCGGACGACGAGCTTGAGATAATCGACAATATCAGCCTCACATTTGACGACGGCAAGTTCGTTGTCATAACAGGACCGAACGGCGGCGGAAAATCCACGCTCGCAAAGCTCATTATGGGCATCGAGCAGCCGACCGCGGGACAGATAATCTATAACGGAACGGATATAACTCATATGAGCATCACCGAGCGCGCGAAGCTCGGCATCGGCTACGCTTTTCAGCAGCCGCCGCGTTTTAAAGGGCTCACGGTGCGCAGGCTTCTGAGCCTCGCCCACGGCCGCGAGCTGCCT
>ENA-OPRV01001553-OPRV01001553.1-human-gut-metagenome-genome-assembly--contig:-NODE-1553-length-11679-cov-2.957932_pt1 | contig 11679 bp, 10 predicted proteins | sample MGYA00241896_ERZ501886 | MGnify/ENA primary metagenome ERZ501886 (study PRJEB25962, sample SAMEA2042452) | human gut metagenome | biome: human gut; feature: human-associated habitat; material: faeces... | reverse complement strand
TAGCTTTTACCGACCATGTCGAGTCGGACGCTTACAGACGGGATCACTATGACCGCGTGGCGCTCCAGTCGTTTATTGATGTCACAAAGGCGCGCTCGGCGTTTCGCGGGAAGCTGCTCGTCTGCGCGGGCGTGGAGCTCGGTCAGCCGATGTACGATGTTGCGACCTCGGAGGAGATACTCGCGAATCTGCCCTATGATATGGTCATAGGCTCGGTGCATAATTTTCAGAATGAGCAGGATTTTATGTATCTTGATTATTCCCAGTGGGATATACCCGACCTGATGAATAAATATTTTGACGAGCTTATAAAGCTCGCGCGCTGGGCGAAGTTCGATACCCTGGCGCATATGACATATCCGCTTCGGTATATCGTCGGCGAGCACGGCATACCCGTTGATATGTCGAAGTTTTCGGACAAAGTAGATGAGATTCTTTCTCTGCTCGTCAAGAACGAAAAGGCGCTCGAAATAAACACCTCGGGGCTCAGACAGAAGCTCGGCAAAACTATGCCCGAGGAGGATGTTGTCCGGCGCTTTAAACAGCTCGGCGGTGAGTTTGTGACCGTCGGCTCGGACGCCTTTTTCCCCTTCGGCGACAATGTCGAGCGCGCGCGCAAGAGCGGCGCTTCCTACATCGTCGAGCCGGGCGGCTCGATCCGCGACGACAACGTCATCGAGACCGCGAATAAATACGGCATCACCATGGCCTTTACCGGACAGAGATTGTTCCATCACTAAAAGGAGGAACGAAACGAATGAAACTCATGGTCATCGGCGGCGGAGGCCGCGAACACGCCATTATCAAGAAGTTAAAAGAAAATCCCGCAGTTGAGGAAATTTACTGCCTGCCCGGTAACGGCGGCATCGCCGCCGACGCGGTCTGCGTGCCGGAGATCGGTGCAAAGGACATCCCCGCGCAGGTCGAGTTTGCCAAGGCGCACGGGATCGACTACGCCGTCGTCGCGCCGGACGATCCGCTGGCCCTCGGCGCGGTGGACGCGCTGACCGAGGCGGGCATCCCGTGCTTCGGCCCCGACAAAAAGGCCGCCGTCATCGAGGCGAGCAAGGCCTTTTCCAAGGATCTGATGAAAAAATACGGCATCCCCACGGCAAAGTATGAGCTCTTCACCGACGCGGACGCCGCCTGCGCCTATATTGAGGCGCAGGGCGCGCCCATCGTCGTCAAGGCCGACGGCCTGGCGCTCGGCAAGGGCGTCGTCGTCGCGCAGACGGTCGAGGAGGCGAAAGCCGCCGTTCGCTCCATGATCGAGGACAAGGCCTTCGGTCAGAGCGGCGCGCGCGTCGTCATCGAGGAGTTCATGGAGGGGCCCGAGGTCTCCGTTCTGAGCTTTACCGACGGCGAAACCGTTGTTCCCATGGTGTCTTCCATGGACCACAAGTGCGCGCTGGACGGCGACAAGGGCCCGAACACCGGCGGCATGGGCACGATCGCCCCAAATCCCTGCTACACGGAAAAGATCGCGGACGAGTGCAAGCAGACGATCTTCCTGCCCACGATCCGCGCGATGAAGGCCGAGGGCCGCCCCTTCAAGGGCTGCCTGTACTTCGGTCTGATGCTCACAAAGGACGGCCCGAAGGTCGTGGAGTACAACTGCCGCTTCGGCGATCCCGAGACGCAGGTCGTGCTGCCGCTTCTCAAATCCGATCTGCTCACGGTCATGCAGGCCACGACGAGCGGCACGCTCAAGGATGCCGCCGTCGAGTTTTCGGGCGATTCCGCCTGCTGCGTCGTCCTCGCCTCGAACGGGTACCCCAAGAAGTACGAGAGCGGCTTCCCCATCACGATGAGCGAAGAGGCCGCTGCGCACACCTACGTCGCGGGCGCGAAGAAAGACGGAGACAGGCTCCTGACCGCGGGCGGCCGCGTGCTCGGCGTTACCGCCGTCGCCCCCACGCTCGAGGAGGCCGTGAAGGAGGCCTACCGTTTATCGTCCGAGGTCGATTTTGCCAACAAATACTGCCGCAGCGACATTGGCCGCCGAGCCCTCGCCGCGCAAAAGGAGAGAGAGTAAATGGTCTATCGCGTCTGTGTTGAAAAAAAGCCCGGCCTTGCGCCCGAGTGCGCGAGCCTTCTTTCCGACTGCCGCTCGTTTCTGGACCTCAAGAGTCTTGAAAATGTGCGCATTTGGAACCGCTACGACGTCGAGGGCATCGACGAGACTCTGTTTGCCTATGCAACAAACACCGTTTTCTCCGAGCCGCAGCTCGACCTGACGAGCGGGGAGATCGACGCGAGCGGCGCTGCCGCCGTCTTTGCCGTCGAGCCGCTGCCCGGCCAGTTCGACCAGCGCGCGGACAGCGCGGCGCAGTGCATCCAGCTCCTCAGCCAGGGCGAGCGCCCGCGCATCCGCACGGCGAAGGTCTATGCGCTCTACGGCACGCTTTCCGATGCCGACGTTGGGGCCGTTAAGCGCTATGTCATCAACCCCGTCGAGAGCCGCGAGGCCACGCTTGCAAAGCCCGAAACGCTCGAAGAGAACCTCTCCGAGCCCAAGCCTGTTGCGTCGGTTGGCGGCTTTATCGCGATGGATGAATCGGCGCTCTCGGCGCTTCTTTTGTCCATGGGCCTTGCGATGGACTTAGATGACCTCAAGACCTTGCAGGCCTATTTCCGCGACGAAGAGCACCGCGACCCCACCGTGACCGAGGTGCGCGTCGTCGACACCTACTGGTCCGATCACTGCCGCCACACGACGTTCTCTACGCATTTGGACGAGGTCAGCATCGAGAATCCCGCCGTCAAGGATGCGTATGGCCGCTACCTCGCCGCGCGCGAGGAGGTCTACGGCCTCGAGAAGGCCGCCAAGCGCCCCCAGACGCTCATGGACATCGCGACCATCGGCACCAAGACGCTCAAGAAACGCGGCCTTCTCCCCGAGCTCGACGAGAGCGAGGAGATCAACGCCTGCTCTATCCACGTTCCCGCCAAGGTGAACGGCGAGGAGCAGGACTGGCTGCTGATGTTCAAAAACGAGACTCACAACCACCCCACCGAAATTGAACCCTTCGGCGGCGCGGCCACCTGCATCGGAGGCTGCATCCGCGACCCGCTCTCTGGCCGCGCCTATGTCCATCAGGCGATGCGCGTCACCGGCGGCGGCGACCCGCGAAAGACGCTCGCAGAGACGCTTCCCGGAAAGCTCCCCCAGCGCAAGCTGACGCAGACCGCGGCGGCGGGCTATTCGTCTTACGGCAACCAGATCGGCCTTGCCACGGGCCATGTCGCCGAGCTCTACCACGAGGGCTACATTGCCAAACGCCTTGAGTGCGGCGCGGTCGTCGCCGCAGCGCCCGCCAAGAACGTTGTGCGCGAGCGTCCCGCTCCGGGTGACGTTGTGATCCTGCTCGGTGGCCGCACGGGCCGTGACGGCATCGGCGGCGCGACCGGTTCTTCGAAGAGCCACGACTTAAAGTCGCTTACCACCATGGCAAGCGAAGTGCAGAAGGGCAACGCGCCCGAAGAGCGCAAGATCCAGCGCTTGTTCCGGAACGGCGAGGTCACCCGCCTCATCAAGCGCTGCAACGACTTCGGCGCGGGCGGTGTGTCTGTCGCCATCGGCGAGCTGGCCGACGGCCTCGAGATCGAGCTCGACGCCGTGCGCAAGAAGTATGAGGGCCTCGACGGTACCGAGCTTGCGATCTCCGAATCGCAGGAGCGCATGGCCGTCGTCGTCGCGCCGGAGGATGAGGCGAAGTTCATCGCCGCCGCGCAGGCCGAAAACCTGGAGGCCTACCGTGTGGCCGTCGTGACTGAGAGCCCCCGCATGGTCATGCACTGGCGCGGCCAGACGGTCGCCGACCTTTCGCGCGCCTTCCTCAACACGAACGGCGCAGTCAAGCACGCAAGCATTCGCGTGGAAGCGGGAAAGAAGCAGGCGGAGTCCGCTTGCGCGCCGTGCACGCTGCGCGATATGGCGGGCAGCCTCAAGAGCGCGTCCCGCCGCGGTCTCACCGAGCGCTTCGACTCCACCGTCGGTGCGTTCTCGCTGCTCATGCCCTTTGGCGGCAAGACGCAGCGCAGTCCCTCGCAGGCGATGGCGGCGCTGCTGCCGGTGCTGCCGGGTAGCAAGACCGAGCAGGGCAGCGTCATGGCCTGGGGCTGCGACCCCGACGCCCTGAGCGCCGATCCGTACACGGGCGCGCACAGCGCAGTCTACACCTCGGTCGCGAAGATCGTCGCCGCGGGTGCCGATTATCACAAGGCATATCTCACCTTACAGGAATTTTTTGAAAAGCTCCGCAATGAGCCCGTGCGCTGGGGCAAGCCTTTTGCCGCGCTCCTCGGTGCGCTGGACGCGCAGCTTGAGCTCGGCGCCGCCGCCATCGGCGGTAAGGACTCGATGTCCGGCACGTTCTTAGACCACGACGTCCCGCCAACGCTTATCTCCTTCGCCATTGCACCGGTGTGCGCGGGCGAGCTTGTGACGACGGACTTCAAGTCCGCCGGTCACGGCGTTTATCTCTTCTACGGCGGCACGGCGGAGCAGAAGACCGCCGCGTGGGAGCGCTTCACCGCGCTCGCTCGCGCGGGCAAGGCCGCGAGTGCATGGGCCGTCGAAAACGGCCTTGCCGAAGCGGTGATGAAGATGTCGCTCGGCAACGAGGTCGGCTTTGCCGCGGCCTCGACCGCTCTCGACTGGTACCGGCCCATGCCCGGCGCGATTGTCGCCGAGCTCACCGAGGAAATTCCCGACGCCGTCTGCATCGGCATCACGACGGCGGAGAAGACGATCACCATCGGCAGCGACGAGGCGAGCATTTCTGAGCTGCTGGCCCTGAACGATTCTGTGCTCGAATCGGTCTACCCGACGAAGACGCAGGATGCCGGCACGGTCGAGAGCTTTACCTATGAAACGGAAAAGCGCGTTGCGCCCGCCGTCAAGACCTCGCGTCCGAAGGCGCTGATCCCTGTCTTCCCCGGCACGAACTGCGAGTACGACACCCAGCGCGCCCTGCTCGAAGCAGGCGCGGACGCCGAGCAGTTCATCATCCGCAACTTAACGAGCGCCGACGTTGCTGACAGCGTCGAGCGCTTTGCCAAGGCCGTCAAGGATAGCCAGATCATCGTCATCCCCGGCGGCTTCTCCGGCGGCGACGAGCCCGACGGCAGTGCCAAGCTCATCACGGCGTTCTTCCGCAACGCCGCGGTCAAGGAGCAGGTCACGGACCTCCTCGAAAAGCGCGACGGTCTGATGCTCGGCGTGTGCAACGGCTTCCAGGCGCTCATCAAGCTCGGTCTCGTTCCCTATGGCAAGATCATGGACACCGACGCTGATTTTCCGACGCTGACCTACAACGTCATCGGCCGCCACCAGTCCCGTCTGGTCCGCACGCGCGTGTGCTCCAACAAGTCCCCCTGGCTTGCGGGTACGAAGGTCGGCGACATTTACACCGTGCCCATTTCGCACGGCGAGGGCCGCTTCCTCGCATCCGAAGAGCTTGTGAAGAAGCTCGCCGAAAACGGCCAGATCGCCACGCAGTACGTAGACCTTGACGGGTATGCTACAATGGATGCAGCATTCAACCCCAACGGCTCGATCTGTGCCATCGAGGGCATCACCTCGCCCGATGGCCGTGTATTCGGCAAGATGGGGCACACCGAGCGCATCGGCAAGGAGCTTTACCGCAACGTTCCCGGACAGTATGAGATGGAGCTGTTCACCTCTGCCGTGCGCTATTTCAAGTAATTTAAGAAGAGAGGAGCAGACCCAATGGCTTATTATTATCCCGAACCGTCTCACACGTTCAGCGAATATCTGCTCGTCCCCGGTTACACGTCCGAGGACTGCATTCCTGACAACGTCTCGCTCAAAACGCCCCTCGTGCGCTACCGCAAGGGGCAGGAGGAGTGCCCCATCAGCCTGAATATCCCGATGGTCTCGGCCATCATGCAGTCGGTGTCGAACGACACGCTGGCCATCGCGCTGGCCAAAGAGGGCGGCCTTTCGTTCATCTTCGGCTCCCAGTCCATCGAGAGCGAGGCCGAGATGGTGCGCCGCGTGAAAAGCAATAAGGCGGGCTTTGTGCCGTCAGCCTCGAACCTGACAAGCGAGCACACGCTGGCCGACGTGCTGGCCCTCAAGGAGAAAAACGGCTTCTCGACCGTCGCCATCACCGAGGACGCAACGCCCAACGGCAAGCTCCTCGGCATCGTGACGAGCCGCGACTACCGCGTGAGCCGCATGAGCACTGATTTGAAGGTGCGCGAGTTCATGACTCCGCGCGAAAAGCTCGTCACCGCTCCTGCGTCGACCACGCTCAAGGAGGCTAACGACATCATCTGGGAGCACAAGCTCAACGCGCTGCCCATCGTGGATGAAAACGACCACCTGCTCTACTTCGTCTTCCGCAAGGACTACGCCGAGCACAAGGAGCACCCCCTTGCGCTTCAGGATGACAAGAAGCGATACCTCGTCGGCGCGGGCATCAACTCCCGCGACTATGCCGAGCGCATCCCCGCGCTCGTGGAGGCCGGCGCGGATGTGCTGTGCATCGACTCGTCCGAGGGATACTCCGTCTGGCAGAAGAAGGTCATCGACTACGTGCGCGCGAACTACGGCAATACCATCAAAATCGGCGCGGGCAATGTCGTCGACCGCGACGGCTTCCGCTTCCTCGCTGAGAGCGGCGCGGACTTTGTCAAAGTCGGCATCGGCGGCGGCTCCATCTGCATCACGCGCGAAACGAAGGGTATCGGCCGCGGCCAGGCCACCGCGCTCATTGAGGTGAGCGCCGCGCGCGACGAATACTTCCGCGAGACCGGCGTGTATGTCCCCATCTGCTCCGACGGCGGCATCGTGCACGACTATCACATGACGCTTGCGCTCGCCATGGGCGCGGACTTCCTGATGCTGGGCCGTTACTTCGCCCGCTTCGACGAAAGCCCCACGAACAAGGTTATGGTCAACGGTGCGTACATGAAGGAATACTGGGGCGAAGGCTCCAACCGTGCCCGGAACTGGCAGCGCTACGATCTGGGCGGCTCCGCCAAGCTCAGCTTTGAGGAAGGCGTTGACTCCTACGTCACCTACGCCGGTCCCCTGCGGGACAACGTGGAAGCGTCCCTGTACAAGGTCAAGTCCACCATGTGCAACGTAGGCGTAACGAACATCCCCGACCTCCAGCAGAACGCCAAACTGACGCTGGTATCCTCCGTCTCCATCGTCGAGGGCGGATATCACGACGTAACGCTGAGAAGCTCTTCTCCGGTGAAATAAGCAATAATATGAAAAAGTGCTGCCCGGCCATAGCTGGGCAGCACTTTTCACGTTTCCAACGTGATTGTTCACACAATTTGATTGATTCTTTGATTGATTGCTGCTATAGTATAAGATAGGATGTGAAATTATGGGGAAAAGTGTAGAATACTATCTGTCCAAAGGGTACGACCGGAAAATGGCAGAGTATTTTGCTTCCGGGCGTAAGCGAATTACCAAGGTCGTCCCCAGAAATGATTTCACATTGGTACTGAGCTTTGACAACGGGGAAATCCGGCTATACGATGCCCGCCCCTTGCTTCAGGCCGGAACCGTGTTTGCACCATTCCGGGAATGGAACAATTTCCGCAGAGTATATCTGGACGAAGACCACAGTGTTTGCTGGGACATTGACCCTAATGTTGACAGTAATGAGGTGTGGAACAACAAGGTAGACTTGTGTCCGGACAGCTGCTATGTGGACAGCGTTCCTTTTCATTGAGATTCTATGTAGAAATCCCGCTGCTATATTGCAGCGGGATTTACTTTTGCTTTTTTTCTTCCTGTTCCACATGCTTTCTCAGAGCAAGGTTAATGTACTGTGACAGCGGGCGGCAATCCTCGTCCGACTTTTCCCGCAGCTTTTCCAGCAGGTCACTGTCAATCGTGATGCTGATTCTTTCTTTTAACGGTCGCATGTCTCATATCACCTCGTGCGTGTATACTGCCTTACTTCTGCTTTTTGTCTTTCTGCTCCATGTACTTTCTCAGAATCAGGTTAATATACTGAGACAATGGACGGCAATCCTCGTCTGCTTTTTCACGCAGCTTTTCCAGCAGGTCACTGTCTATTGAGATGCTGATTTTCTCTTTTAACGGTCGCATGTCCCATCACCTCGCGGATATTATACCATTTGGTAAGGCTTCATATTGACAAGTATGGAAAAGTAGGATATACTGCTACCAATGAGGTGATACAATGATCGTTGTATTAAACGACCGTCAATTTGGCAAAAACCTTCGATTCCTCCGCAGACGGCACCATTACAGCCGTTGGGAGCTGGCAAATCTGATCTGCTCTTACCCCAAGGTCATCCGGGATTGGGAAACCGGCAGGAGCATCGACGTGGATTCTGTTTGTATGCTGAATATCGGAAAACTGTTTGGTATTCCTATCGAATCCCTGATCGACGACGACCTCAGACGGATTTACAAGTCCAGAAAATGACCCCCGCTGCTGAAAAGCAGCGGGGGCATTGCTTATCTTACGAAGGATGTACTCAAATTGCAGCTCCAGTTTTCGCCTGGGTCCAGAATGGCGGCGGCGGGCTTTTCCTCCCAGCGGATGGAGCCACCCTCTGAACTGGGAAGGCTGTGCCACGGTTCGATGCATACAAACTTCGGTTCCCCTCCCGGCATCGACCAGATCAGTGTGTAGGGGAACTCCGAAATGTCGCATACCACACCACGCCCGGTGCCTTTTTCGTAAATCCCCAGCTTATGGGATTTGAGATTCACCATACAGTGGCTGTCGTTTGCGAACAGCTCCCGGGTGATGGGGATGGTGCGGATGTTGCTGCCCAGCGTGTAGAAATCCCCGTGAACCAGACCCAGCGGCAGGCAGTTAATGCAGAGCGGAGACTCTGGCTCGCTGAACCGAAGCTCGTAGTCCGACAGCGTATGCTCATCGTCAAAGGGAACGGTGAAGGCGGGATGGTACCCAATGCCAAAGTACAGCTTGTCGGCGTCCCAGTTTTCCACCGTCAGCTTGTGGTGCAGGGTGTCGCCGTCCAGCGTGAAGGTGGAGACCAGCCGGAACGCATAAGGGAAAATCCGTAGAGTTTCCTCACTGCTGCGCAGTTCCATCACAATGGTGTCTTCCGTCTGGCGCACCAGCGTATGCTCCATCAGCCGGGCAAAGCCGTGCTGCTTCGCCTGATACACCTCGCCCTTGGTTTCGATAAGATCGTCCACGACCTTTCCGGTGTGGGGAAACAGAATGGGCGCGTGGTAGCCCCAGACGCTCTTGTCCGCTTGCCACATGTGCTCCACGTCGTCAAATTTCCGCACGACGCTTTTCACCTGCGCGCCCCATGTGGTGACGGTGACGATCAGGTACTCATTTTCAATTGCGTATTCCATGGCTTATTTCTGCTCCTTCAGCAGGTCGCGGATCTCGGTCAGAAGCAGCTCCTCGTTGCTGGGCTTGGGCGGCTCGGCGGGAGCGGCTTCTTCCTTCTTCTTGCCAAGCTCGGTCAGTTTGTTCAAGCTCTTCACAAGGAAGAACACCACCAGTGCCAGAATCAGAAAGTTGATAACGGCGGAAATGAAGTTGCCGTAGTTCAGAGTGTTCAGAACCACGTTTCCGGCGTCGTCCAACACAGGCTCACCAAACAGCCGGGGCAGAACGATCTTCATTTCGGAAAAATCGATGCCGCCCATGAAGATGGACACGATGGGCATGATGATATCATCGGTCAGGCTTTTGGTGATAGTCGAGAACGCCGCGCCGATGATGGTGCCGACGGCCAGCGCCATGGCGTTGCCCTTAATGGCGAAGGCGGCAAATTCGTCCCACCATGAGGGCTTTTTCACGGGATTTTTCATTGCGCGTCTCCCTTATTTCTTCTCGATGACCTCAATGCCGCCCAGGTATTTCCGCAGAACTTCGGGAACCACGACGGAGCCGTCGGCTCTCTGATTCTGCTCCACCATGGCGGGGAAGATACGGGAGGGAGCCAGGCCGGAGCCGTTCAGGGTGTGGACGAACTCGGGCTTGCCGGTGGCTTCCCGGCGGAAACGGATGTTGCCGCGCCGCGCCTGATAATCCCGGGCGTTGGATACGGAGGAAACTTCCTTGTAGCCGTTCATGGAGGGAATCTGAATTTCAATGTCGTAGGTACGGGCCATGGAAGCGGAGCAGTCGCCCGCGGCCAGCTTCACGGTACGGAAGTGGAAGCCCAGACCCTTCACCAGATTCTCAGCCTTGCGCACCAGTTCCTCAAAGGCCGCGTCGGAATCCTCGGGGCGGGTGAACTGGAACATTTCCACCTTGTTGAACTGGTGGCCGCGCACCATGCCCCGCTCGTCGGCGTGACCGGAACCGGCCTCCCGGCGGAAGCAGGGCGTGTAAGCGAAGAACTTCCGGGGCAGCTCGGCTTCGGTGAGAATTTCGTCCCGGTAGATGGAGCAGAGGGCAGCTTCCGCAGTGGGCAGCATATAGTGGACGCGGTCGTCGGTGGGATTCGCAATCTTGTAGACCTCGTCGGCAAACTTGGGGAACTGACCGGCCGTCTCGCCGCACTGGTACTCCAGCATGTGGGGCGGCAGGATGAACTCGTAGCCGTCGGCAATGTGGCAGTCAATGAAGTAGTTCAGCAGCGCCCATTCCAGACGTGCGCCCATGCCCTTATACATCCAGAAGCCGGAACCCGCCAGCTTGACGCCCCGGTCATAGTCGATCAGACCCAGACCCTCGCACAGGTCAACATGGTGCTTGGGGGTGAAGTCAAACTTGTGAGGCTCGCCAAAGTAGCGCAGCGGCTCGTTGTTTTCCTTTCCGCCGGGCTTCAGATCGGGGTCGGGCAGGTTGGGCAGGCTCAGCATGGCAACGCGGTACTCGTCGCTGAGTGTTTTCAGCTCGGCCAGCTCCTGCTCGATCGCCTCGGCAATCTGTACGGACTGGGCGTTGTTGGCGGCAATGGCGGCGTCCAGCTCGGACACGTCCTTGCCTTCTTTCTCGGCCTTCTTCTTCATGCCGAAGAGCTTGCCGTTTTCCTTCGCCAGCTTGTTCTTCTGGGCGGTCTGGGTCTCGGTGTTGGTCTTCAGAGTACGGATCTTTGCGTCCAGCTCAAGAATGCGGTCAACGGTGGCGTCGCAGTCCACTTCCTTTGCCCGCAGACCGGCCTTGACGGCGTCGGGATTTTCCTTGATTTTCTTGATGTCCAGCATGATGTTTACCTCTCCTTAAATCGGAAATTTATTTTTGTATTTTCATCAGGGCGTCCAGCAGATTCTGCAAATCTTCCTGCCCATAGAATTCCAGTTCAAAGCGTCCCTTGCGCTTGCCATTGACGATCTTGACGCCCCGGCCAAGGTGCTTGCTCAGAGACTTTTCGCATTCGGCCACATAGTCCACCGCAAAAACTTCTTTTTTCTGGGGCACGGGCTCCTTGCTCATGTTCTTGCACAGCAGCTCCGCCTGACGGACAGACAGCCCCAGTGCGACAATTTTTTGCGCGGCCTCCTGCTGCTTCTTCTCAGATTTCAGCTGCAGGATAGCCCGGGCGTGACCGGCGGAAAGTTTGCCCTCCTCCACCAGCTTTCGGACGGAGGGCGTCAGTCCCAGCAGCCGCAGGGCATTGGTCACGGCGCTGCGGGATTTGCCTACCCGCTGGGCGGCCTCCTCCTGCGTCATGTGGTAGGATTCGATCAATGACTGAAAACCGGCGGCTTCCTCC
>ENA-OPRV01001526-OPRV01001526.1-human-gut-metagenome-genome-assembly--contig:-NODE-1526-length-11829-cov-3.759725_pt1 | contig 11829 bp, 6 predicted proteins | sample MGYA00241896_ERZ501886 | MGnify/ENA primary metagenome ERZ501886 (study PRJEB25962, sample SAMEA2042452) | human gut metagenome | biome: human gut; feature: human-associated habitat; material: faeces... | reverse complement strand
TTGCCGAAAAAAAGGCGGCGTATGCCGCCTACCGGCGTTCGCGCGATGAGATGCGCGAGCTGCTGATCCACAAGCAGAACGTGGACAAGATGCTGGGCAAGGATGAGCGCAGCGAGGAAAAGAAACAGGAGCATGATCGCCAGTAACGGCCATGCTCCTAAGTGTTTCGCAGAAACGCGCAGCCGATTTTGGAAAAATCGTTCAAAGGGTTTCAGGGGTGCTGCCCCTGACAAGCAGAGGGCAGTTTTCGCGGCGGCGGAAACTGCCCGAAAAGCAAAGTGGGTACCTCTTTGCCCTGCTTGCCACGTTTTCTCCCGTCCTTCGCAGCGATGCTTCTTGTGCTTCCCTGCATAGGTAACTTTTTTCTGAACACTTCGCCGGATGCCTTGTGTTTCTTCGGATATTCGTATATAATGTATTATGTTGAGTATTATCCATGCGGAGGTGCGGTATGAACGGGATCAAGGGCTATATCTCCATTCGGGAGGCGTCCTACCGTTGGGGCGTGTCAGAGCGGCGGGTCAACCAATATTGCGCCGAGGGGCGGGTCCCCGGCGCGTCCCGGTTCGGGCGCTCATGGGCGATCCCAGAAAACGCGGAAAAGCCGTCCGACCCGCGCTTTCAGAAACAGCGCCGCGGTCCCGACAGGACAAGCACCTGACGGATACCCCTCTGCATTTTAGCATCCGCAAAAAGGAAGTGAACGCTATGACCTGCGACGAGGCTTTGTACCGCCAATATCTGAACGGCGACGACGCGGGGCTGGAGGCCCTGATGAAAAAATACGGCGACCCCCTGACCCTGTATATTGACGGCTATCTGCACGACGTTCACGAGGCGGAGGAGCTGATGCTGGACGTTTTCGCCTATCTGTTCACCAAAAAGCCCCGCATCCGGGACGGCGGCTTCAAGGCGTATCTCTATAAGGCGGCGCGGCACATGGCGCTGCGCCATAAGAGCAAGCGAAAGCCCCTGTTCAGCCTCGATGCGCTGACCGGCGAGCCGGACGGACGGCTGCTGGCGGAGGAGGTCATCCGGACGGAGGAGCGAAACCGCGTCCTGCATTTCTGCATGGGCGAAATGAACCCGGACTATCGGGAGGTTTTATATCTCACCTATTTTGAGGATATGAGCTACGCGCAGGCGGCGGAGGTCACGGGAAAAACGGTAAAACAGATCACCAACATGGTGTATCGCGGAAAAGAGAGCCTGCGACGGCTGCTGGAACGGGAGGGAATCACAAATGCGGAGTCATGAGGAACGGGTCGCGGAGACGAAGCGGCGCATCGCCAAAATTGAGCGGGCGAAACGGCGGCGCAATACGATCACCATGGCTTCCGCCGTGGCGGCGTGCCTTGCGCTGCTTGTATGCGCGTCCCTCGCCATGCCCGGCATTGCCGCAAGCATCCAGACCGGGGATTATTCCGGCTTTGAAACGGCGGCAAGTATGTACGGCGGCGGCGCGGCCTTGGGATACATCGTCATTGGGCTGCTGGCGTTTTTACTTGGCGTGTGCGTGACCGTTCTGTGCTTCCGGCTGCGTCAGATGAACCGTGAGGACGGGCAGGACAAGGAAAGCGAGGATGCGCATGGAGCTGATTGAGAACCTGCTGCAACTGCTGGTCACGTTCGTCGGCACGGTGCTTTCGGGTATCGCCTATCGAAAAAGCGGACGACAGGCGTATTTCCTGCTGCTGTGCTTCTACGGCTGCTTTGCCCTCGGCGCGCTCTACTGGACGCTGTATCTGCTGCTGTTCGATACCACGCCGCGGGTTTTCTATGTCTCGGAGTTCGGCTGGGTGGCCAGCGTCATTTTCCTGCGCATTTTGCAAGCCACGCTCGCCAGTCAGGACGAGCGCAGCTTCCGCTGCCGCAGGGCATGGCTCGCGCCTGCGTTCGGCGTGCCGCTGCTGGCGTTCTACTGCACCTTTGGGGACATTCTCTCCAACCTGATCTGGTGCGGCATGATGATATGGCTCTCCTTCTGCGCCATTCGTGGGCTTGTCTATGCGAAAACGCAGACGGGCGCGGCGCGGAATATGCGGTACTTCCACATCGGCGTGCTGTGCTTTGCGTTCGCGGAGTATCTGCTCTGGACGGTGGGCTGCTTCTGGCCGGATACTTCTCCGGCAAGCCCAACCTTCTGGTGTGATATGCTGCTGACGCTTGCGATTCTGGGGCTGCTGCCCGCCACGAGAAAGGCGGTGGGCGCATGACCTACATCGAAAACATCTTCATCTGCATGGTATCCCCCCTGCTGGTGGCCGCCCTGTGCATGGGCAGGCGGCAGCTCCGCTTCTTCCTGTTCTGCATTGCCGGGATGGGGGTGTGCCTGCTTTCGGCCTATATCAACACCTTCCTCGCGGCGGTATGTCAGGCGGACGCCCTTGCCGCCACGGCGGAGATCGCGCCGGTGGTGGAGGAAATGATGAAGCTGCTGCCGCTGGTGTTCTATCTTCTGGTGTTTGAGCCGGAGGGGGATAGAATCAAGCCCGCCGCCATCACGATTGCACTCGCCTTTGCCACCTTTGAAAACGTCTGCTATCTCATCCAAAACGGCGCGGACCGCTTCTCCTTCATCTTCTTCCGGGGCTTCGGCACGGGAGCAATGCACGTCCTCTGCGGTCTGATCGTGGGCGGCGGGCTTGCATACACATGGCGGCGGACGTGGCTGAAGATCGCAGGCACCTGCGGGCTGCTGGGCGCGGCCATCACCCTCCACGCCATCTACAATCTGCTCATCGCCTACGGCGGCGCGGCGCAGTACATCGCCTACGCCCTGCCGGTGCTGCTGGTGGCGGCGGGAAAGCTGTCCGCTTTCCGCCTCGGGCAGAGGAAATAACCGAATAACCACTCCCTGAGAGCTGCTTTTTGGCGGCTCTCAAATTTTTTTGAAAAATTTTGCGTTTTGGGTGAGAGTTTTTTCGATTTTTTGTACCTATATAAGTGAAAGGGTTTTTATCACAGTTCCAGACAAACCGGAAAGGGGGTTCAAACGATATGTACGATACCGCAAGACGGGTCGCACTCGTCAAGCAGCGGGTGCGGGAAAACACCCGCCGGAGGCAGCGGCGCGAGGCAATAAGCCTCTCCGCTTTCTGCCTGATGTTATTCACAGCACTTGCCGGGGCGGCGGACGCACTTATAGTGCAGGGGCAGACCGCCGCGTAGGGCATCCGGCTCAGAAACAGAGAAAACCAGAAAAAAGGCGGGGCGGACAAACCGAACCGACACGAACAGGAGAAGAAAAGCCAATGAAAAAACGAATACTTAGCATACTGCTCGTCTGCTGCATGGTGCTGACCATGCATCCGACAGCGGTGTTTGCAGCGGTGAGCGATTCGCTGGGCAACACACCCGAGGAAAATCAGGCGATTTTGGATCAGCTCTCCGCCCTGACTGGCGGTAGCAGCGACCAGGTGCTTTCCATGCTGAACGCTTTGGGGCTGCTGGATCAAGACGGCAATTTCAAGGTGGATCAAACCATCACGCTGGACGGTCAGGTGTTGACACTGGCGGCTGTCATGGAGCTGCTGGAAAATCCCGCCACGGATCTCACCCGTATAGCCGACGTGGATGGGACTCCGGTGGCGCTGGGCGATTTGAAGACTATGATCCAAATCGAACAGGAGCTGCAGCGGATCAAGGACACCTATTTCTCCGGCAGGGAGTTTACCGGGGAAGCACTGGAGAATCTCAATAGCCTGATGGAGCAGCTGGAGCTGCAGGGCATCAGTTTGCAGTATTCCGCCTCTGCCACATCGCCTGTGGGCGTTGAGACGGTGGATATGAGCAGCATGATGAGCCAAACGCTGGAGGATCTCGCAAACAACATCTGGAGCTCCGGGACTTTTACTGTATACGGCGGAAAACCGGTCGGCTTTTCCTACCGCATTCAAAAAGGCCAGCTCAGCGATTATATCACCGATGTGGAGGTCTCGATAGGCGAGACGAGTGGGGTCGCCCAAGGCGACGGGTCCTACAAGCTGACATATGACGTAGGCTCGACTTTCAGTTTAGGTGGTTGTAAAATCACTGTCAAGGTTACAACCAAAGGAGACAACCGAGCCTGGCTCGAGAATTCTTATTCCTATGGCGACCTGCTGGGGATGATTGAATTTTACGATGCGGAAAATCTGGTGTTCTATGACGGTGCCGCTTATGCCGACCACTGTCAGCTCAAGCTAAAAAAGACGGTTGGCGTCCCCACAATGCAAACATCAATGACCGCGCCGAGTTATGTTGAAGAACTCAAAAATACAACCGTATTATATGATGATTTGTTTATTCCTTTGCTGGCAGAAAGCTACACTGGCGGCAGTGCCGACAATTCGGACTTTATTGCGCTAAGCAATACCATCGGAATTTTGGAGGGTGCCCGCAACTCAGTGTCTTCCAGCAACTCCACCAAATCTTATCAGCCATACCAAATCGACGCCAGCATCGAGTTTAGCTGGAGCGGAGACATAGTTGCCTATAATGGCTCTGCGCCGTATGGCAATTATATTTCTGCAAACCCGATACCCTATGCCCCGTTCTGTCTGACGGAGTACAAGCTCGATGGAACAGCTCTGACGCTCACCACCGACGGAAAGAAAACGGAGAACTGTACGATTAACAATGGCAGTATGGTCAGCATCTCCTTGCAGTCTACCACGCAAAACAGAGAGAATCATCAGTACTATCTGCCCTTCGAACTGTATCTGAAGAATGTAAATAGAGATACCCCAAATTCCACCACCACCGCCACGACCAGCAACGTCACCGCCAAGCTGTTGGACGCGGACGCCCCCACCATTCAAAGCGTCACGGCCCCGGCGGGAATCTATGCCAGCGGACAGCACGTGCCCATCACAGTTACCTTTAGCGAGTTCGTGAATCTTAGCAACTCCACCGTGACTATCAATGGCGAAGAGTATACTGCCGCTGAGCTTTCCATGAACGACTACGGCGTCACGGCAATGCTCTGGTACCCAGTGCAGGATGCGGATGACACCACGGTCACCGTCAATGGTATGACCGGTGTGGAAGATGTTTTCGGTCATACGCTGGATAACACATCTTATCAAAGCAACGCGATTGCCAGCGTAACGCTCCCACCGTACTGACCGCCGACTACGACAACGGCAAGGCATCGTTCACGATGAACGCCAACATGGAGCAGGTCTACAAGACCGTATACAGCAATTATCACACCCCGGCAGGCACAGACCCGAAGGAAGCCCCGTTCCGCCTCGAGCTGAGGTACGACTCTGCGGGTGAACCAATCCATCTGCAGGTCTATCTGGACACAGAGAAGGAAGCCTTCACCATTAGCGACTATGCAATCGTACCCTCTGCTTTCGACCGCACCTACACGGTGACGCTGCAGGCCAACGAGGGCACGAAAGACGCTCCTGACTGGGTGAATGTTCTTCCCCTGACCCGGCAGTTTACGGTGGCAAAGAAAGTTTCCGCGCACACGGTGAAGGTCGTCCAGGAAGCGGATGACGCCGACTATACGATTTCCCTCGGCAAAACCACCCGCCCCACGCTTAAGGCAGAGGTTTTTGGGGAAAACGATGAGCAGGCCAGCTACACCACCGGTAAATGGAGCAGCAGTGACACGCTCATTGCCACCATCAACGAGGATACCGGCGTTGTTGCCACCACAGGAACCAAGGTGGGAACCGTCACCTTTACCTTTACGGCGGACAACGGGACTGAGGACACTGCCGATGATGTGACGGGCAAGTCAAAGCCCTATACCGTGACGGCAGGCGATTCCCTGGCACTGGTGATTCCCGGCGGCGCGTCCATCGTGACGCGGGTAAATCAGCCCGCCACCGTGCTGTGGAGCTCCAACGCCACGCTGATGGCGCCGAACAAAGAGTTCAATTACAGGATTGATCTGTATGAGGGCAACTACGCGAATGAGGCGGCGCTGAGCGGCCGCAAGCCCGTTGCGACTTATACCGCCGACAAGGATAAAAACAGCGTGCGGATCGGGGAGAATGTGCTCTCCAAGCTCTCCAACGGCAATACCCCTGCCTACACGGTATTGGTCTCCATGCCGCACCCAAACGCCGGCGGTGAGGACGTCCGCCTGTCGGCACTTGCCTGGATCATCGTGCAGGCACCGCCTGCCACAGCCAAGCTGACACCGCCCCAGAGCATTTACCTCAAGGATACCGATGGTGCTGTCAATATCGACTGGTCGGTGGAAAACACCACTGAGGGCGCCCCTTTGCAGCCCACGCTGACCATCACCCGGGTCACAGAGGACAACACCACCACCAAAGTGGTGGACAGTGAGCGCCTATCCGGCACCTCCGGGAGCTTCCCCCTGTCATTACAGAGTGTGCAAGCCGGCAATCTGAAGGACACCTATCAAGTGGTTTTGAACGTGGAGAATCCTGGTGAGGAATCTCCCAGCACCGACTCCTTCCCCCTGTATGTCTACGATGCCGACGCACTGAAGGTGCAGAACGACGAAGGAGACACGATTTCTAAGCTGACCATGGACAATACCTCCAAGGTCAGCGGTAGCCTGCCCACCGTTACAGCTGAAATTTTGCAGCTGCGCCAGGAGTTGGGGCTGATCGAGTACATAGGCATCAACTATGACGAGTATGGATGGAACTCCTTTAAAGACGGCATCCGGTGGCTCTCCAACAACAATGCCATTTCCGTCAACTACAAGCAGGGCGGACTGTATGAGGACATCAGAAACTTCTCCTTTGATTCCTACCTTCCCGAAACCAAAATGGCGCTGTCCGGCTTGGTCAACGGCACCGCAACCGTCACGGCTACCCATGCCGCCACGGGTATGCGTGCCGCCGTACAGGTGACAGCGAAAACGCTGCAAAATAAGTTCTATCTCTTCCAGCTGACGCCTGCAGCGGAAACTACGCTGCAATACACCGACGGCAAAGGTGTGCCCAAAACGGTCACGACCAACAGTGAAGGCGTGCTGGCGCTTTACGAACCCAACGGAATCGCCAGTGAGGTGTCTCTGCGGTCCGGCTCCGGCGCGGATATTTATCTGGGCACCATCTATAAAGAAAATCTGCGTTCCGGCGAGCGGGATGCCACAAAACTGCAGCTTTATCCCTTGAATACCTTCAGCCTTCGGCGAGTCGCCCGGGCATCTGTGACGCTCATCACGCCGGGCGGCGATCCGCTGGCGAACAAGACGGTGACCGTTCGTGGCGGCGTTTATAAAAACGGAGGCTACTGCGAGACAGCTCTGCTGGGCTCCAGGGCAGGAGCACTTGTCAGCGGCATCACCGGCGACACCTATACCACGGATGCGGCGGGAAATATAACCGTCTATCTGGATTCCACCCAGTTTTGGTCGGCCGAAAAGGGCGAGAGCAACACCACGGCGCTTTCCGCTCTGGATCAGCTGGAGTACATTCTGGAGATCAGCGCAATTGACGGCGACAAGTACTATCCGCTGCTGCTGACCGTCAACGGCAAGCTGGGCGTGGACGATGTAATGCGCACCGCAGAGGGCGTTGTCTCTCTGGAGCGTGTGCCGGCGGGGGAGGAAAACAAACCCTTCATTGTGGCGCAAAGCGTTGATTACGGTCTAGCCAACGGTCAGAAGGTGGATGTCCGCAGCTCGACTGGGAAGATTGGCCCTAACAGCAGCTTTAAAACAGCAAGCCTGCACACCACCATGTTCCTCTGGGGCGAGGATATTGCCAACGCGCGGAATTACAGTCTCAAGCTGGCGGACGAATACGGCATTCTTCCTGCCGCCCAGAGCAGCAGTACCAAGCAGTATCCCTTCTCATCCATCCCCGTAGCGGAAAACGATCTGACCCTCACCGAGGCCACCATGACCACCTCTGGATGGATCGCCGACGGCAAGGATGTGGGTATGAAAACGCAGCTGAGCCTGAACGGCAGCCTGCTACAGGAGAAAATAATGCCCTTCCGGGTCGTTGATCTGACCCGAGTGCCCAAGGTGACAGAGGATGACCGCGTCACCGGTATTCTGGCGACGATGGGATCCTCCAGTGGAGTGAATCAAGTCGACTTTGGCGGAGTGGGCGATAGTAACATTCTCAAGGTGCTGACCGGACGGCTGGATGATCTGAGCGGTCCGGTGGACACTTCCGTGTTCAAAATGATTATCACCCCCAGCGAAGATCCCTCCGTGTTCCGTGCCATGATTTGGGCCGGGTACAATACGCTGGAGATGGAGGACATGGACTATTCCGAGGACGGCGTGGCGTTGGGTGCGAATGTGCTGACGCAGAACCTGGAAGTGGGTGTGCCCGGGACCGGGGATCTGAGCCAGATGGCCCAGGGCACCTATGATCCCAAGGGGGACTACAAAACCAACTCCATAGCCGACAATGTCACCAGCACGGATCTCAACTTGCAGTTGGAGGGCTTTTACGAAGCGGAAATCCGCTATAACACCGAAAAAAAGGAGTGGGAGGTTTTCACCGTAGGCGGCGGATTTACCACCGGCGTTGGTGTGGGCTTCTCCTTCAGCGTGAACGCCATGGCTGGTCCTGTGCCGTTGACAGCAACCTTTGAGCTGGGTGGTGCCATTCAGCTGGATTTCCGTACCGCAGTGCGCTACGGCCGGCAGGGCGAGGGTACAGAGCTTGCCTGGAGCGATCCCACGGCCACGGCAGTGAATGACTTTTTGACCACGCTGCGTATCAACGCCTATGTCCACGCGTTTGGCGGTATTGGCTTTGACTATTCGGTCGTGGCGCTGAAGATCGGCCTATTCGGCAATTTGGATGTGGACAGTCAGAATAAGTTCCTTTCCCGCACCTATCTTGCCGACGAGACAAAGCGCCAGATCAACGGTCAGGCCCTGGGGATCCAAAGCGAAGTGGGGATCAAATTTGTGGCAACCTTCCTGTTTATCTCCTACGAGGCGGTGATCGCCTCCGGAACCCTTGGAGCCACCAGGACTTTTAATGACTGGAAAACAATCGACGACTACTGGAATAGCGCCACCAGTGGGCTGAGCCTTGCCTCGCTGCGGATGGCGGCGGCCCAGAGCGGAATGCAGGTGGCTTCTGGCAGTGCAACGCTCCAAAGCCGGGACTATCTGGAGCAATATGCCCGTACCTGGGGCCAGCCCCAGCAGCGGATGATGCTGTTCTCTCTGAACTCCACCAGTGGGCTGAAAAACATCCAGACCAATGCCAACCCCACATCCTATCCACAGCTCAGCGATGACGGGAAAGTATTGACCTACATCAACGACGGCAACAGCAGCAGTATTTACGATAGCCGGGCGCATTTCTCCACCCTCAATGGCGGCGTCTATACTCCCTCCAGTGAAATTGACGCTCCCACAGGGTTCCCCGGCTACGGCGACACGAGCGTTTCTTTGTCCGGCACTGGCAGCTTCGCGGCGGCGGCTTGGGTTCGCATGGGCACCGACCTGCCGGGTAAAAATGCCGGTGATCCCGTGACATTGGAAGAGCAAAACCTGCTGATGAACAGCACGGAGATCGTAGTGTCCGTCTATAACGGCACAACCTGGACTTCCACCCGCCTAACCAACGACGGCACGCCGGATCTGGCCCCAGCCACGGCAGTGGGCGGCGACGGCAATGCCATCGTGTTCTGGCGCAGCGTCTACACCCCTGATCCCGGTACGCAGGGCAGCAACAACCTGCTGAACTTCACGACCAGAGATTGTATCATGTACAGTTGCTATGACAGCACTAACGGCACCTGGAGCAAGGCAAAAATGCTTTATAATGGTGCTACTGGCAGCGTGAAGGCGTTGCAGGCGGCCATGCTGCCCGACGGAACCGCTATGGCGGTTTACTCGCTGGACCGCAGCGGAACCGGAGATACCTCTGCCTACGAGATCGCCTATTGTACCGTGGCTGCTGACGGAACTCCCGGTACAGCCATGCTGGCGACCTGTGACAGCAATCTTGACGAAAACCCCCAGGTCGTTGCAGCCAACTTCGGCAGCGGGGATGACCGATTTGTTATCGGTTGGCATAGTGTCCGAGACGGCAGCAGCGATATTCAGCTGTTGGCTGTGGACGGCAGCGGCACCATGTCCAACAGTTTCCCCGGCTCTTTGTCTGCCCTGACCAGCAGCGGCAACGCCGTCATGGGCGGAGACTTCCGCTTCGCTTCCCTCAGCGGGGATCATCGCAGCCGCAATGATCTTACCATCGTCTGGAATGAGACTGTCAATAACGCCAACGGCGCGGTAGATCACGGCATTTTGAAGGCGGCCAAGCTGCGCTATGCCACAAATCCCTACACTCTGTCCGCACCATTGGAACTGGCAGAGCTGCCGGATCGCACGCTGGCTGACCACTTTGATGCCTATGTCAGCGGCACCAATCAGGTGCAGGCCGCCATTCAGGCCACCCGGTATGACGATGAAAACCAGGAGGTAATCGGCGGCGTGACCGTTCCGGGTGAGGAAACGATCCTCTATACCGCTACATCTGATTTTATCACCGATGCGGTGGCAGTGGAACAGATCGGTGTGGATTATGCAACGCTGGCGTTGAACAGCCTGACACCCATTCGCTTTACCATCCGCAACACCGGGCTGAACGATGTGACAAACCTAACGGTCAGCCTTGGCAGCGGGGAAACCGCCACCCTTACGGAAACACTGCTGCCCAATGAAAGCACCACCCTTACCGTCTGGCACCATGTGGGGAACCTCGTGACCGACCCGGGCTATACCATCACCGCCGCCGGCGGCATCCACGAAAACGGCACAGTGTATCTGGATTATCCCGACATTGGCATCTCGCAAATGGAAGTGATTGCGGAGAGCGCCGGCAAGCGCACGGTGCGCATGACCCTCTATAATTCCTCTGCCGCCACGCTGGCTGGCGGAAAGAACCGCGAGGTGAAGCTTGCGTTCTATGCGGATGATCTGCATACCGAACCTGCAGAGGTAGCCTGCACCACAAACGGCGTATCGGTTAGCGGTAATGAAATCACCATTTCCGAAGACAGCGCCCTCGCCCGCATTGATCAGGGAACCTTTACACTGGACCTGACCTATGATCTGGGCGAGTATATGACATCCATTGGCAAAACCGAGATCCCCAATGTGGGTACCTATCTGTACGCCGAGGCGTGGGCGGAAGGCCTGATCGGTAGAACGGGAAGCAATCAGCGACTGCCGGAGTATAACGGCAGTGACAGCGAGGCCAGCGTCCATATGACTGGCGCACTGGCTCGCACCGGAGAGCAGCTGACGATGGATGTGACACAGGGGAACGACGGCAACGGTCACAGCACCGCCGCCATTACCCTGCGCAACAACTGCCTGCAGTCTCAGACTAGCGCAGAGCTGGTGGCCACGCTGCTGGATGCTGCCGGGACCGTTCTGGAAACGAAAAAGACCAGTATTGGCGGTGCCATCTCCGGGGAAACCTTCCAGACGGAAACCGTCACCTTCTCCCGGCTTGGCACCCGCGTAGTGGTGCGAGCCGCAGTGCCCGGTAATGACCTTCTGACCTTTGAAGGTCTGGCAGTGGAGCTCGGCGATTTTACCGCCAACGGAACGAACTATACCTATACGCTGCAAAATGATAGCGGAGCAACATCTACGCTAGTCACAGCGGTGTCTGGAAACGGCGAGCCCGTGAGCATCAACGGACAGGCTCTGTCCACCGGCGGCAGCGCAACCGTTGCCATCCCCAACAGCGGCACAACCGACATTGTCGTGAGAATCGGTGCTAAAACCTACACGCTGACGATTCTGCGCAATAGCGGCACAGGCGGCAATGAAGGCAATAGCGGCACAGGCGGCAATGAAGGCAATAGCGGCACAGGCGGCAATGAAGGCAATAGCGGCACAGGCGGCAATGAAGG
>ENA-OPRV01001521-OPRV01001521.1-human-gut-metagenome-genome-assembly--contig:-NODE-1521-length-11849-cov-2.877650_pt1 | contig 11849 bp, 8 predicted proteins | sample MGYA00241896_ERZ501886 | MGnify/ENA primary metagenome ERZ501886 (study PRJEB25962, sample SAMEA2042452) | human gut metagenome | biome: human gut; feature: human-associated habitat; material: faeces... | reverse complement strand
AATTATGGGATCCGAAGAATTTATAAATATTTTTACGACATCTTTAGGAACTGAACGCATTCCGCATTTTGGAATGTATACAGGAAGAACCCCCTATTCTGGTGAATCAAAGAAACAAAGCAATATTCAACTTGCAGAAACTTTTCGTGCGCATTATTTGATTGATGAAAATGCTTCACCTAGTGAGATAGAAATACAGAAAAGAAGAATAGAAGGACTTAAGAGTATCAATAAATATCCGGTAAGATATGGTGGAGATGCGGGCCTTAAGATTTTCATTGAAAATTTGGAAAAAGGTATTCATAATCCGGGACCACTTGATGCAGAGTATATTACTCGTTTTGAGATTCAACAGAATACACCAGATATTTTGATTACAAATTATTCTATGTTGGAATATATGCTTATGCGGCAGCTGGAAGCTGGTATTTGGGACAATACTAAGAAGTGGTTGGAAAAGTCGGAAGATAATCGGCTTATGGTAGTTCTTGATGAAGCTCATATGTATAGGGGGTCCTCGGGTGGTGAGATTGCGCTTCTTTTGGACAGATTGTTTTCTCGTCTTGGCATTACACTCGATAAAGTGCAGTTTATCCTTACTACGGCGAGTATGCCATCATCAACGACATCCGATGAGGCGGCTATCGCTAGTTTCTTTGAGGGACTTACAGGGAAGGAGTATGATAAATGCATTCCACTTTTTGGTAAAAAGGAAGATATAAAGAAAGAATTTAGAGTTGTAACGGATGCCAAAGCTCTTGTAGCAGTTGGCACAAGTCAAGTGACAGCAGAAGAAATATGCGATAGAATAAGGTCTTTTGCTGAAAAAGTATTTCGTGTGAAGCTTCCAGATGAATTCTCAACATCAGATGCTCAAGAGTGGTTGTTTGATAACCTGCCTGATTACGAAGCGTATGTTATGCTTCATAAACTTTGTCGCGATGGTGCAAAGCCACATTCATTGTTGAGAAAAGAAATATTTGGTGATAGTGAGTATGCAGCAGATGCATTAGATGCGCTTCTTATAGTTGTATCGCTTGCTAAAAAAGAAGGAAATATTCTGTTCCCTGTTCGCTTACATATGTTTGTGAGAGGACTTCAGGGATTATATGCATGTTCTAATCCTAAATGTACGTGTGACGGGAAAAAATATTCTGAGAAAGAAAAACTTCCTCTTGGAAAGGTAATTTCTATTCCGAGAGAAAGATGTGATTGCGGTGCAAGGATATATGAACTTGTAAACCATGTTAAATGTGGGGCCTTATATTTAAAAGTATATGTACAGAAGATGACAGGAACAGGCTATTGGTATGCTTTTCCAAGTAGGGGGCTTAGAGGTGGTGCAAATGATCTTACAGAAATGCTCCTTTATATTTGTCCTGTTGATTATGAGCTAAACATAAAAGAAAAGCTAGGATACCTTGATCCAGTTACGGGAAAACTATATTTGAGTTATCAGAGCGATGAAACTTTGCTTAAAGTAGTGTACCCTGAGTATGATGAAAAAAATGATTATTATATGTTTAAAACGTGTCCTAAATGTAAAAAGGGTATGCCATTGAAAAAACCGACAGATTTTGCTACTAAAGGTAACATTCCTTTTTATAATCTGACAAAGGCGCAGTTCGAATTACAACCACCAAGATCAGATCTAATTAATGAAGGTAAGAAAGTTCTTTTGTTTTCGGATTCTAGACAGAATGCTGCTAAACTTGCATTGGATTTGTCAAAATCATCAGATGCAGATGGATTTAGACAGTGTGTGTTACTTGCAACGAACAAGTTACAAGAGGATGGACGGGAACATTCATTGCAAGAGCTCTATCAAGCATTTCTTGAAGTTTGTATTGAACAGAGATTGTATTTTTTTACTGGAAATAGCAGGGAAAAATTTAAAGAACATTTAGATACTGCAATGATGAAGATAAGAAGAAAGAAAAGTCTTTCCAGAGTAAATTTTGATCCGCTTCCATCTGATTATTATGAGCAACTTCTCACTTTTTTTACAGAGAGTCCACGCTCTTTTAAGGATATAGGTCTTGGATTTTTGGCCCCTATGGATAGTGCTTTAGAGGAATGCTTAGAAGAATTAGAAGATGAGGATGATGTAGTTATTAATGAGAAGCTACTTAGATCTCTATTAGTAATATTGTTTTGGGATGTTATGGATGGAAATGCAGCGTTGGGCAATAATATTGAAGATGATATTCGTAGAAAACTACCTGGTCGCAGTAGAAATCAAGCATTTGGGATTGATGGAGATTTTATATGCTCTATAGACAAAAAATATATTGCTGGAGTAAAAACTTTAACTGAACTTGATGATAGACAAATAAGAAAACTCTTAGATAAGATTAAGCGTAGTTTCTTTGGTACAGGTGCAGAGACTGATCAAAAATACTATCTTAAATTAGATACCGTTAAAATCGTTATTACAAATGATGACTTCAAATGGTATCGTTGTGAGAAGTGTGGAAAGATTTCACCATATATGCTGGGTAAGAAATGCGGAGCGTGTTTTGATTCTGAAAAAGTTCATATGTTAAAAAGTGAAGAACTTACTCGTTTTGATTTTTGGAGAAAACCTGTGTTGGCAGCATTGAACGAAGGTGAAAAAATTCATACTATCAATACTGAAGAGCATACGGCGCAATTGTCACATAAGGAAATTACAAGTGATATTCTTAGTAGAACTGAAGATTATGAGATACGCTTTCAAGATATTGATGTAGGCGAAGCTGGTGAAGAGTCTATTGATGTCTTAAGTTGTACAACAACAATGGAAGTTGGTATTGATATTGGTTCATTAACAGCCGTTGGATTAAGAAACATTCCTCCTATGAGAGAAAACTATCAGCAGAGAGCTGGTCGCGCCGGTCGAAAGAATGCTGGGATTTCAACGATTGTTACATATGCTTTTGGAGGTGTTCATGACAGTCATTATTTTAGACATCCGGAAGAAATGATTTCTGGTGACCCGAGAAAACCCTGGATAGACAGAGACAATCCTAAAATTGTTCAACGCCATTATAACATGAAGGCTTTAAATAGTTTTATGTCGACCGAAGCGATGAAAGGACTATATGATAGTATTACTAAAGTAGGAATTGTAACTTTTTGTGAGAAATTATCGGATGCATTTATTGATCACGTTAGAACGCTTGATTTTCCAACCGATGGAACGGTCGAAATGTTTTGTCAAATTAGAGAAAAGGTTCTTTCGAAAGGAAAAAGAAGTGAGTATTTTAATGGGGACAAGGAAACTTCGGCATTTGATGTATTTTATTCAGAAGGTTTTATTCCGTCATATTCTTTTCCTAAAAATGTGGTAAGGTTTTTTGTAGAGGGAAAGACAGAAAATGGAAGAAGATTATCTTCGGGAATTGATTATGCTCCGGAAAGAGATATTGCAGTTGCTATTAGTGAGTATGCACCTGGAAGATTTATTACAATTGATAAAAAAATTTATAAAAGTGGAGGGTTGTACGCCAATCCCAGACCCAAAGGATTTGAAAGTAATCAAGCAGAATACTATTTCACAAGCAAAGACTATAAGAAAGAAATTATTGTATGTACAGAATGTAATTGGTTTGGCGATGGAAAGGAAGCCTATGCAGAATGCCCATATTGTCATTCAGCTGTCGAGAGGCATGTGATGATTAAGCCGTGGGGATTTGCTCCAGCAAAAGGTGATCCAGTTAAATTTGAAGATGAGGAAGAACAAAAGACATATGCGGAGGCCCCTTATTATTCGTATGTTCCTAAGGACACAGAAATGCAGAGTTATAGGAATAGCAATATATGCTTTGCTAATCTTGAAAATCGTCATGTGCTTACAGTAAATATGGGAAAAAAGAAGAATGGTTTCAATATTTGCACAAAATGTGGAGGAGCAGAAGTTGCAGAAGCTGTTTCTACAGGAAATTATTATTTTTCGCAGCCGTATCATGATAGGTATTTATGCCGCCATGAAGGAACTGTGGCAACAAATATATACTTGGGATATGAATTCCTAACAGATATGTTTACACTGGACATAAAGTATGACACACAGAAAATGGTATCCAATGCTGATAGTGAAGAGAAGAATATTCTTCGTTCTGCAGCAACAACACTTCATGAGGCTCTTAAAAAGGCAGTTTCTCTTTCGCTGGATATAGATTATAATGAGATAAATGGCGGCTGGAGAACTCGTTTCGAAGAAAACGGTGAAGCACATATTGAGATGTTTTTCTATGATAATTTGACAAGTGGTGCAGGTTATTCATCATTATTGGGAAAGACTGAAGTTCTTGATGATGTCTTTAAACGCGCATATCAAATTTTAACAGAATGTACATGTTCAAGGGCGTGTAAAAATTGTCTTGACAACTTTTATAATCAAAGAAATCATGACGTTTTTGATAGAACACTTGCGGCACAGCTTCTGGAGTATGCTCTTAATAACAAATATCCAGAGGATTATTCATTGGAAGAACAGAAAAAATATCTAGTACCAATTAAGAAACTTATTGCAGAAGATAATTCTACATCTAATGAATTTAGATTTGAAGTAATTCCAGCATTAAGGAAACGTATTCGTGATGAGAAAGGTAAGATGTATCTTAATCCATACAACTTATCAGATTGGCTTCCTAATGCTTTTATAGAGTACATAAGAAAAGTACATGAACAATAATATGACTTCGCAAAGGGAGGTGAGAGGTATATGTTTTATTCTCCGTTACGTTATCCGGGAGGCAAGGGAAAACTGGCTCCATTTATGGAGTATATGATAATCCAACTTGGTCATAGGGGAGGAACATATATCGAGCCCTTTGCAGGTGGTGCCGGCATTGCGATTGAATTACTACTAAACGGTGTTGTGAACCAAATTGTCATAAATGATTATGACAAAGGTATTTGGTCTTTTTGGAAAGCAATACTTACTGAAACAGATAGATTTATCAATGAAATCAGAAATGTTCCACTTACGATATATGAATGGGAGAGACAGCATGAAATATGTATAAATCATAATGATAGGTACAGTTTTGAACTGGGATTTGCAACGTTTTATATGAATCGCACGAACCGCTCCGGAATTATAAAGGGAGGAGTGATTGGCGGAATAGAGCAAAACGGAAATTGGACAATGGATGTTAGATTCAATCGTAATGAGCTTATTAAAAGAATACAGAATATTGCGAAGAAAAAGAAAAATATTAAACTTTATAATAAAGATGTTAATAGCTTTATTAATAGTTATGTACCACGTTACAATAATGCATTAATTTATTTTGATCCTCCTTATTATAAAAAAGGGAAACAACTTTATATGAATTTTTTTACTTATGAAGATCATGTTCGAATTGAAGCTATGATTAGTAATAATGTTTGTTGTGACTGGATTATAACATATGATGTTGCAACAGAAATCGAGGAAATATATAAAAATTATAACATTTATTGTTATGATTTAAATTACAGTGTTTCAACTAAATGCACAGCAAATGAGTTGATTATTTTTGGGAATGGTATTGTTCCTCCTACAAATGAAATGCTTGAACAGGCAAATATAAAAATTAATTTACGCCCTAATGTAAAAGGGGAAGAAAAGTAGTAAAGAGTATAATTTAAAATGTGATTAATTATTTTGATTATTATGTAATTAGAAATAAAGATGAATGAATATTCAATAAAATAGGAAGGAAATAAATGTTCAAATTTATATATGAATTGGTAAAGGATCCATTAGGATTACCCATTGCATGGTATTGTGAATGGATAATATTAGCTGCGATTAATTGGTTTTCGTATGTTTTTGCATATGAAAAAGTAGGAATTTTGTATCATGGAGATTTCATCTCAGGAAGAATGGCAGGTTCTTTTTTTCACTGGTTAATTCGAACGCTTTATTTTGTTATCATATGGGCTATTACATATATTGTAATTTTGGGTGTAAAATTTGTTCTATCTCATAAAATAGAAGTGTGCATAGGGATAGGAATTACAATAGTAGTCTGTGTCATAGGGTTGTTAATATGGCATAAGAGCAAAAGTAAACATGATTTATAAGAAACATTAAAGTTGCAGGATAAAATACGGAGAATACCATGTCAAACACCACCCTTACACAACTTCAAGAAGGACTGACAACTGCATATATTGACGGTACAGCCGCTGCCAATCTGGCATACAAGCCTGCCTTCGTGTCGAATAATCCGGAAGAGGGCAAGAAAGTTATTTCCGTCATAGAAGATGAGCTGATGAAGTGTGACCAGTTCCAGATCAGCGTGGCTTTTATTACTATGGGTGGAATTACAAATAAAAGATAATCTTTATGACAAAGACAATTATTCAGGACGGAAAATAGGCAACAACCGTCAAGTTTAATATTTACATTCACTAGCTTTAATTGATTATGTGACAAAAAATAGAATCCAATTCTAATGCTATTATGGAAAAATTGAATGAAGAAAAGTAATAATGTCTAAACTAATTTTATGCTGCAAGGCTTGATTAATGGATGAGTGCATTGTGATTATTTAGATATGGAAAGTAAAGTTCATATTGATATTTTTGATAAACGTTTGGAAATATATTCACTCGGCGGGATTGTATGATGGGACACTTATTTAGAATAGAGATATTAATAATGTCCCTTCAATGTGTAGAAATCCAGCAACTGCAGATATTTTTATGGGACGAAGGGGTAGTGGTAAAAAAGATCATGCAGGTATATGAAGTGGAACCCAATTATACAAAAGGCAAAAAGCTAGTTTTTTATTTAAATGTAATTAAATTTAGAGCTATATTGAAAAACATTAATTTCATCGATGAAGTTTTGAATGAAAAAATGAATTTTGTAATTCAGGAAGTATAGAAATGGAAATAAAAGCAACACTGTTTTCACCAAGAGTTAGACAGAAAGATTTAACTGAACAAGTATCTATAGGGAACATTCAGCAAACTAATAAAAAGTGCTTAAAGGGAGCAAGATAGTGCGTGTGTGAATGGAAAACGAGATGACTATTGAAAAGGTTTATAAATATTAAGTTGGCAGAATGTTTACTAAAAGGCGATGGACTAGATAGCATAGAGGTACAGAATATGGATTATGTATTGGAATTTGACGAATTTGTTAGATCTATTAAACAGAATATGGATACAAAGTTTTCTATGTTTTTAGGAGCTGGGGCATCTGTTGAATCAGGAGTACCATCGGCAGGAGAGTGTATCTGGGAATGGAAGCGAGATATATTTATTTCAAAAAATCCAGTTCTGGCAGAAACGCATAATAACATAAAGTCTGAGCAGGTAAAGCGATCAATTCAGAACTGGTTAGATAATCAGGGTATATATCCACCTCTAAACTCAGAAGAAGAATATTCAAAATATATTGAGGCAGCGTATAAAATAGCCGATGATAGAAGGAAATATTTCCAACATCTGATAGAAGGAAAAAGTCCAAGTTTAGGATACCATATTATTGCTTTGCTTGCTGAGAATGAAATTGTGAAGAGTGTTTGGACAACGAATTTTGATGGTTTGATGCTGAAAACAGCTCATTCGTATGGACTTGTGCCTATCGAGGTGACATTGGAATCGCAAGATAGAATTTTCCGTAATGATACAGATAAAGAATTATTATGCATAGCTCTACATGGAGATTATAAATATGGTCCGTTAAAAAATACGGAAACGGAATTGGACAATCAAAGTGAGGTTTTAGTTAGAGCCTTGACACATGAGATTGAAAAAAGAAATTTTATCGTACTGGGGTATAGTGGAAGAGATAATTCTGTAATGGACGCTCTAGAAAGAGCTTACATGGAAAAAGGTGCTGGGAGAATATATTGGTGTGGGTATGGAAGGGACATTCCGCCTAAAGTGCAACGATTTCTTGAAAAAATTAATCAGTCTGGAAGAAATGCTTTTTATGTTCCAACAGATGGATTTGACAAAACGATGCTGAATATTGCACATATGTTTTTTGAAAATGAGGATTTACAAAGAAGGATAGAGGAAATTAAGAAAAACCTTGGTGTAGGAGTAGAGTGTGAGACAACTGCGTTTCAACCGTTTGCAGATGATATAAATAAATGTATGGATACAAACTTGTTTCCTATAAAATTTCCTAATCAGTGTTATCAATTTAAAATTATTTATAAGGATGGGGAGAAACCTTGGGATTATTGCAAGAATTTGCAGCAGTATAATATTATCGCTGTGCCTCACAATGATATGGTATATGCCTGGGGGAATATAAATTCAATTAGGAGTATGTGTTCGGAACAGCTAGAAGGGAAGATAGAAAGTGCGCCTATTCTTAAAGATGTATTTTTGAATAATAAAACATTTAGAGAAATGTTGCTTAGAGCATTGGTTACTATTATAGGAAAATATAGTGGATGTGAATATAATAAAAATAAGATATGGAGGAAAAGTGAAAAATTCAGCCAGATGGTTGATGGAAAGAAGATTATTGCATACAGAGGAATACAATTTTCGCTTTTTTCGGATGGAAAGTACAATTATCTTGCTTTTATACCAGCATATTTTTATGAAAATAAAAAAGATGTGAGTAAGGAAGAACATTTAGAATTTTCAAAAAAATTCATTGAAAATATTTGTCAGAGGCAGGCAAATAAGAATTATTATGGATATTTAGAAAAATGGAGAAAAATTATTTTTCGTGAAAATACAACTATATGTGCTATGTATCCTTTTGATTCAGACTCTGGTTTTGAATTTAAAATTGTAAATAAAAGTATGTTGGTTGGTATGCATTCCAAATATAATGCAAATTTGCCGGATGCTACAAGTGAAAAACGAATACAGATATGTGCAAGAGATTTATTGGATGCTGAATTAAAGTTTTACAATCCGAGATATGGAATAATGCAAAAGGATTTTCATCCAATGAGAGGTCTGGTGAATAATATGCCTTATGATTATGAAATGAATAATAAGGTATACGCACCAACAATCAAATTAGGAATAATATGTCCAGCCAGTGGGCAGGGAAAATTTGAAAGCTTTTTAGATGGATTACATAAGCAACATACGACAAGATATAATACGGATTATGTAATTAATTATCCGGGATTCCACAGTGTTTTCGGTGTAGGGCTTGATATTCCGGCAAGAAGTGAGTGGTTAGCGTTGGATGATGTGGAACTTAAAGAACATGATATATACAAAGCGGCTATTGCATTTGGAAAACAAATAAATAAAAGGATTGAAGAACTAGGACGTAATAGTCATTTAGATGTTATTATGATTTATATTCCAAAGGAATATGAAATACTTACAAGCTATGAAGATGAAGTTACTAGATTTGATTTGCATGATTATGTTAAGGCTTTTGCAGTTCAAAAACATATATCAACTCAGTTTATTAGAGAAAAGACTTTAGACAGTGAATTGGATTGTCAAATTGCTTGGGCAATATCATTGGCTATTTATGTTAAAGCAGGGCGAACACCATGGGTTCTTTCAAATCTGCGGACAGATACTGCATTTGCAGGGATAGGTTACAGCGTTAACCATTTTAAGAATGGGGAACAAACATTAATTGGATGTAGTCATATATATGCGTCGGATGGACAAGGTTTAAGGTATAAGTTAAGCAAGATAAAGGATGTTACCTTTGATGCACAAAAAAATCCATATTTATCTGAGAATGAAGCATATCAACTTGGATTGAACATAAAAGAACTATTTTTTTCATCCTTTTCAAGTTTGCCAAAGAGAGTTGTTATACATAAAAGAACTCCCTTTAAGGAAGAGGAAATCGCAGGTTTGACTAAATGTCTTGGTAGTGCTGGAATAAAAGATATTGATCTAATTGAGATTACTTATGACGAAAACTTTAAATGTTTCGAGTATAACAAGTATTTACAAGCAGATCTATTTCCGGTTAAGAGAGGGTGTTGTTTTGCGATTAATGATAATACAGCATATCTTTTTACGCATGGAATAGCACCGTCGGTTATTTCAAATCGTCGATATTTTCAGGGTGGAACTAATGTGCCAGCACCATTGAAAATTGTAAAGCATTATGGAAATGGCGATTTGGCTCAAATAGCATCTGAAATACTAGGATTATCAAAAATGAATTGGAATAGTTTTGGATTATATTCAAAATTACCATGTACAATTCAGTCCTCTAATGCAATAGCAAAGGTAGGATGGTTATTGCCACAATATGAAGGAATGATTTATGAATATAGAAATTTTATGTGATTAAGTCCCTTCTAAAAGAAATTGTTACTGACCTCCTGAGCTGTCACAGATTTGCTCACAAGAACTGTCGTCAGATTGACTGGTTTTCTTCCATCAGCCAGGCCCGCAGGGATGCCGTCTGAACTCAGGCGGCAATAATCTTTACGTTGTTATGGTTCCAAGCATTTCATGCTCTACGACGAACTTGATCATATAATCATCGATCAGGCTGTGGTTGATTGGTTTATAGAAGATGAAAACCACAATATTGCATACTTTTCACAATGAAAAAATAAGGATGTATATATGTTTGCTCTTCGAGATGAAGGAAAGCTGATTGGGTACTACGAGAAACATGAATATAGAAATACAGCGAAAATGAAACTTTATGATTTGCAGTAGGTGAAGCAGATGAATATACAGATTTTTGGAACTAAGAAATGCAATGATACAAAGAAAGCAGAACGTTTTTTCAAGGAGCGTGGCATAAAGTATCAGTTCATTGATATGAAAGAAAAAGGCATGAGCAAGGGAGAATTTACTTCTGTTGCACAGGCTAATGGCGGTCTTGAAAATATGATTAACTTGGATGGAAAAGATCAGGATATACTTGCTCTTATTAAGTATATTGCAGATGAAGATAAACTGGAAAAGGTACTTGAGAATCCGCAGGTAATTAAAACACCGGTAGTAAGAAACGGAAAGCAATCTACACTTGGATATCAGCCTGATGTATGGAAGGAATGGAATTAATGGTAAAGAAAATGTTAAATACGGAGAATACCATGTCAAACACCACCCTTACACAACTTCAAGAAGGACTGACAACTGCATATATTGACGGTACAGCCGCTGCCAATCTGGCATACAAGCCTGCCTTCGTGTCGAATAATCCGGAAGAGGGCAAGAAAGTTATTTCCGTCATAGAAGATGAGCTGATGAAGTGTGACCAATTCCAGATCAGCGTGGCGTTTATTACTATGGGCGGAATTACGCCTCTCTTGCAGACGTTGAAGGAACTGGAGAAGAGGCAGATTCCGGGTCAGATCTTAACGACAAACTATCTTAACTTTAGCGAGCCCAGAGCATTGAAGAAGCTGCAGGAACTGTCCAATGTTACTCTGAAGATGTATGATGTGGATCGGGCAGACCAGGGCTTCCACACCAAAGGCTACATTTTTAAGAAGGAAGAGATTTATCGTATTATCATCGGCAGCTCCAATATCACTAGTGCTGCTTTGACGAAAAATAAGGAGTGGAATACCAAAATTGTTTCCACAGAGCAGGGTGAAATTGCGATGGAGATCGTAAAAGAATTTCGCCAGCTGTGGGATTCTAAGTATGCGCTTTTCTATGATGATTTCTATGAGAATTATAAGCAAAAGTATGAGATCATCAAAAAGCAGAGGGAAATAGCAAAACGGGATGAGATATCTTCCACGGAGAAGTATAAGCTGGAACCGAATTCTATGCAGGTAGGGTTTATTACGAATCTTCGTAAGATTGTGGATGCTGGAGAAAATAGAGCACTGCTGATTTCTGCTACTGGGGAACGTGGTATATTTGTGACAGGTGGAAGAAACCCAGGATTTACAAGGGTTTCGGAAGCCTGGTCCTAGACGTTTCCGTGTGATAATTGT
>ENA-OPRV01001517-OPRV01001517.1-human-gut-metagenome-genome-assembly--contig:-NODE-1517-length-11863-cov-2.802168_pt1 | contig 11863 bp, 6 predicted proteins | sample MGYA00241896_ERZ501886 | MGnify/ENA primary metagenome ERZ501886 (study PRJEB25962, sample SAMEA2042452) | human gut metagenome | biome: human gut; feature: human-associated habitat; material: faeces... | reverse complement strand
CCATGAAGCAGGCAGACATTTTTTTCCTGAAAGGATTGCACGATCTCATCGTGCGCCCGCTGCTGAAACTCGTTCAAGGCATTCAACTCTACGACCTCCTTCACTTCCTGATTCAGCCGGCCGACTTCATGAAAGTAAATCTCAAATATCTTTTTCTCCACCAAGCCATTCAGATACACCTCTAGATTTGTATAAGCAGCACTCAAATTATACTTCGCCCCATCAGACGCATCATTAGGATTTAGACCTTTTGCTATTTCCCATCCGTCCGGTATACCGTCCTTGTCTGTATCGACAAGAGAAGAGGTTTCAGTTATATATTCGTCCCATTTTTCTATAGTATCCTCCTGACTGTCTCTCAAACCATATCCACCACCTTTAGATGCATTAGTACTATAAGTACCATTAGCAGTTTCACTTACAATACGCCTATCAATCTTATCTCGCTCCGGAATGATATACTTATTATCCTTCCAGCCACATGTCCATGCCCCTGCATACGCCAGCACAGTTTCGTAAGCGTCTGTAGCAGATTGCATAAAACTGTAATCAGAAAGGAGATCAATGCGCATGTCCAACAATAAGTCAGAAGATGTTCTTTCGTCATTCTTTACCTTGAATGCAGTAGAAGAAATATTATTGGCGTTGGCGCTGGCAATCTCCTTCTGCTGTTCGCCTGACAAGTCCACACATGTATTGTCCATTATATTGCCATTCACATAAAAGTAACCAAATACTCCGGCATCTTGGGCATTCTTTCCATCATCTATATAAGCGGTGAAAAAACGTGCATGGGTTTTATCCTTGGCGGAAGCAGGACCTAGTTTATAATAGTTATTCATAATATTGTAATAACCTCCCTGAGCTCCATAAGCACCTTCATTAGTCCAATTATAAATTACATTATTACATAAGTCCACCTTTTCCACATCTGCCCGATTCGAATAACGACTTCCACAAAGACGCGGAGTCCGATTACTGTGATGAGCCAACAAATTATGATGGAATGTGGCAGGTGAGCCACCCCATATTCCACCATAACCATGAGCCTCTTTTTCATGTATCGAATGCCACAAGCTTTCGCTGAGAATACACCACTGCATTGTAAAATTAGTATTCCCATAAAATGAGGCACATTCATCAGTGCTCCAACTCATGGAACAATGGTCAATAATAATATTCTGCTTTCCGGGATAATTATTCTGATAACCATTCATCGCATCATCCTCTATTCGTTTTTCATCTCCCATACGACAACGGAGGAAACGAATAATTACATTATTGGCATTCACCCGCAAAGTGTTGTCCTTCAAACAGATTCCCTTACCCGGAGCTGTTTGACCTGCAATAGTAATGTCATCGTTGGTGATAACTAGTTGTTTCTGCAATTCGATCACTCCTCCGACTGCAAAGACTATTGTACGTCTTCCCTTCTGCTGTATAGCATGACGTAAAGTACCCACCGCCCCATCATCAGCTAATGAAGTCACTATATATACAGTACCTCCCGCACCTCCTGTTGTATACTTTCCGGCACCATAAGCTCCCGGAAAAGCAACAATGGTGGTACGGTCGGGGATAGGATATTCCGGTAGCCCCGATTCATCTGTCAACTGTTTTTCTGTTGCCTGTTCATCCGAACAGGCAACTACTCCCCCAAAAAGGAAAGCCGACAACATAATTCCCAATATATTTTCTTTATAAACCCAAATAACAAGTTGTCCTTTTATTAGTCTTTTCATGTTCCTGATAGTTTAAAGTGATTATCCTTTTTATTACGAACGAGTTCACCTCACAAAAGTATGGAAACAGAAATATACTCATGTGCAATATTTGTTTTTCACTTTGTATTTATTGTTGATTAATTATGGTTGAATTAAAAAAAAGACAAGTTTCAAATAACAATAAATACTATGCGAATAACAATTATTACACACGTAGCTACCTAAATATTCATACCTTTACGCCATTAAAACGAAAATCAGAATAAAGTTCCATATCAAAACAATAATCAACTAAAGAAAGAGCATGAATAAAAAACTACCGGCAGCACTGTGCATTTTACTCACTATACCTATAATGGTAAGTGCGACAACCTATATATCCATTGATATACAGGATAATAAAAGTGTCAATAATGAGAAGAAAGACTATCCGACCCCTGATCGAAACAAAATTATAGCTTTTCCCGGAGCAGATGGTGCCGGAAAGTATACAACAGGAGGTGCCGGAGGTACTGTATATATAGTGACTTCACTAGCCGATGACGGTTCCGAAGGAACTTTCCGTTGGGCTATCAACCAAAAAGGTACTCGCACAATCGTTTTTGCAGTAGACGGAATCATAGAGCTGCAAAAACCTCTGAGAGTCAACAATGGAGACCTGACCATTGCCGGACAAACAGCTCCAGGTGACGGTATCTGCCTAAAAAACTATACTTTCTCCATTCAAGCCGACAATGTAATTGTCCGTTTTATCCGCTCACGCATGGGAGTTGACATCAAACAAAAAGGAGACGACGCTATGAACGGCATCAAAAACCACCAAAATATTATCATTGACCACTGCTCCATGAGTTGGAGTACCGATGAATGCGCCACTTTTTATAATAATCGCAATTTCACTCTCCAATGGTGCATCATCAGCGAAAGCCTTGCCAACTCCATTCATGAAAAAGGAGCTCACGGCTATGGAGGCATTTGGGGAGGACAGACTGCAACTTTTCATCACAACTTATTGGCTCATCACACCAACCGTACTCCTCGTCTTTGCGGAAGCCGCTATACTGGTAAACCGGAAGAAGAAAAAGTTGATTTATTCAATAATGTAATCTATAATTATGGTAGTGACGGAGCTTATGCCGGCGAAGGAGGTTCCTACAATTTCATTAACAACTATTATAAACCGGGACCTTTCAGCGCTACAAAAGGTTCTTTTAAACGTTTGTTTACCGCATACGCCGACGATGGAACGAATAAGAATGAAGCCGGTGTCCACGGTATATTCTACTTTAATGGTAATTATATGGACCCTACTTGTTCTAAACTCACCGATAAACAAAAAGAAGCTCTTTACAAAGTGAACAGAGACAATGCCTACGGACTGGTAATCAAGAACGACTTTGCACCTGAAAAAAAGTTGTTGTCCTCTAAAGCTTTCAATATAGCCGAACGTACTTCCTTGCAATCTGCGAAAAAAGCATATAAAGACGTGCTCGAATATGCCGGTGCTTCATATCGTCGTGACATAATAGACAAACGCATTGTAGAAGAAACCCGCAAAGGTAATTATACTTATGAAGGTTCCCACGGTAGCACCAACGGCATGATAGACCAGCCATCGGATGTAGGAGGATGGCCAGAATATAAATCGGAAGTAACTTTAGTCGATACCGATGGTGACGGTATGCCGGATGAATGGGAAAAGAAAAATAATTTGGATCCGAACGCCCCTGCCGATGGTACTAAGTATAGTTTAAGTCCGGAATACACAAATCTGGAAGTATATATGAACAATCTGGTCAATCATTTATTCCCCACAAAGAAATAGAATTTTGACACATAACACTTCCAAACAGACACAGGAAAAGCGGAAAGTATATAGCAATACTTCCGCTTTTTTGTTACTCAGAGGTGGAAAAACAATATTTCCCATGATAAAAACAATTATTGCACATAGATAGCGCTGTCAATGACTTATTTTTGCACAAACAAAGCCTTACAAGTAACCGAATGTTTATAATATTAACAATCTATATTAAAAGAAGAATGATGTCTAAAAGAATGAAAAACATGCGAGTTTTACTGCTAATGATATTAGCAGTTTTTTCGCTAAGCGTATCAGCGCAGACTATTACCGCAACCGGTAATGTGAAAGATGCAACCGGAGATCCAATTATCGGTGCTTCCATCGTAGAAAAAGGAAATACCTCCAATGGTACGATTACCAATCTGGATGGTGATTTCTCTCTCAAAGTTCCTGCCAATGCCACTCTTATTGTTTCATACATCGGTATGAAGACACAAGAAATTGCAATCAAAGGAAAAAACAAAATCGACGTAACTTTGTCTGACGACACCAAAGCATTAGATGAAGTCGTTGTTATCGGCTATGGTACAGCCAAACGGAAAGATATCACAGGTTCCGTTGCTACGGTTAGTTCCGAAGTATTGAGCGCCGTTCCCGTAGCTTCGGCAACAGAAGCCTTGCAAGGTAAAATGGCGGGTGTACAAATCACCACTACCGAAGGTTCTCCTGACGCAGAAATGAAGATTCGCGTACGTGGTGGTGGTTCTATCACAGGTGACAATACTCCGCTGTTTATCGTAGACGGTTTCCCGGTAGAGTCTATCAGCGACATTCCCGCATCCGATATTGAGGATATGACTGTACTGAAAGATGCATCTTCTACAGCTATTTACGGTTCTCGCGGTGCAAACGGTGTAATCCTGGTAACGACTAAAAGCGGAAAGGAAGGAAAACTGAGTGTATCTTATAATACCTACTATTCCTGGAAAAAAATGGCAAAGACCTTGGAGACATTGAGCGCAACTGATTACGTAAAATGGCAAAGAGAATACGCCTTGTTGAGAGGTAATGAAAGCAAATTTACCAGTCTTTTCGGCAACTGGCAAGATGCAGACTTGTATGAAAACGCCCCAACCAATGACTGGCAAGACCAAGTATTCGGCCGTACAGGAAATACCTTCAATCATAGCTTGACAATTAGCGGTGGTTCGGACAAAACTAAATTCAACATGGGATATGCCCACATGAATGACAAAGCTATCATGCTGGGGTCTTCTTTCCGACGTGATAATTTAAGCTTAAAACTTAACCACAAGGTGAATGATAAAGTCAGCCTCGACTTCTCTATGCGTTATGCCAATACCACGGTAAACGGTGCAGGTGCCAATGAAAGCAAGAGTGAAGTATCTTCAGCCGACTCACGCATGAAGAACGTTATGATCTACCCGATGTTTAACTTTCCTGATTTGAGTGACAGTTATGACCCGGATTTTCAGTTGACAAACCCGATTACATCAGTATATGACACAGACCGCAAGCAGAACCGTCAGACTTTCAACATGAATGGAAGCTTTTCATGGGAAATCTTCAAGAACTTCAAGTTCAAAACAGAGTTCGGTCTGGACTGGTACTACAATACCGATAAGAAATATTATGGTCCAAGTACTTACAATGCACGTACCAACAGTTCCGATACAGAAGGTGTTCATCCGATGGCTTATTTTGCCGACACGCAGCGTAAGACTTTCCGCAATACCAATACAGTAAATTACAACTTCAAAGATATCATCAAGAATAAAGATCACAACCTGAATGTATTGGTTGGTGAAGAGACTATCAATAAAAAAAGTTCATTGAATGATGACCGTCTGAGCTTCTTTCCTGTCAGCTTTACTGCTTCTCAGGCTTGGGCCTTGTCTTCACAAGGTACCCCTTATAGTGTAGACAAATATACTAACGCAGACGACAACTTGCTTTCCTACTTCGGACGTGTCAATTACGATTTCCAAAGCAAATATTTGATTAGCGGTACATTCCGTGCCGATGGTTCTTCCAAATTCTCTAAAGGCAATCGTTGGGGATATTTCCCTTCAGCTGCCGTAGCATGGCGTATTTCCTCAGAAAAGTTCATGGAGAAGACCCAGAATTGGCTTGATGATTTGAAAATACGTTTTTCTTATGGTACCGCAGGTAATAACAATATTCCCGCCGACCAGACTTCTCCCGTATGGTCTTCCGGTTCTACTACTTGGCTCAATCAATTCCCTTCTTATTGGACAAGCGGCATTGCCTCAGGTCAAAGTGGTTCCTACGCATCCAATCCGGACTTGAAATGGGAAACGACCGTTACCCGTAACGTTGGTTTGGATTATACCTTATTCGGTGGCAAGCTGACCGGTAGCATCGAATATTATAAGAATACGACTAAAGATTTACTAATCGCATTCCCTGTTTCCGGTTCCGGTTATGACTACCAGTACCGCAACCTCGGTAAGACTGAGAACAAAGGTTTTGAAATATCTCTTACCTGGAACATCATCAGCAAGAAAAACTATGAGCTGAGCTTCAATGGTAACGTAGGTTTCAATAAAAACAAAGTAAAGAACCTAGGTACATTATCACAATATCCGGCATCATCCGGTTGGGCCTCAACACAGATTCAGGATGATTTCATCGTGAAACCAGGCCATTCAGTAGGTGAGATCTACGGATATGTAACTGCCGGACGTTATGAAGTAAGTGACTTTGAAGACTATTATGCCAGCGGTGAAAAATGGGTATTGAAACAAGATGTAGCAAGCAATGCAGGTGTTATCGGTGCCAGTTATCTCCGTCCGGGTGCCTTAAAACTGAAGAATATAGACGACAGTGACAATGTCATTGATGAAAAAGACCGTACCGTTATCGGTAATACCAATCCTAAAGCCAGTGGTGGTTTCGCCCTTTCAGGTCGCGTATATGGTTTTGATTTGAGTGCAAACTTCACTTACAGTATCGGTAATGACGTTTATAATGCCAATAAGATTGAATATACTTCGTCCTATCAATACTATTACCGTAACATGATCGACATTATGGCCGAAGGCAAACGTTGGACAAACCTTGACGCCAACGGAAACTTGGTAAACGATCCCGCACAGTTGGCTGCATTAAACGCCAATACTACCATGTGGTCACCCTATACCAGTTATGTATTGACCGACTGGGCTGTTGAAGATGGCTCCTTCCTACGTCTGTCTACATTAACAGTAGGTTATACTCTACCGCAGTCCCTGACTAGAAAAGTGGGTATTAACAATTTGCGTTTCTACGCCACATGTTATAATGTATTTTGTCTGACCGGTTATTCAGGCTTCGACCCTGAAGTTTCCACCCGAAACAAAACAGCTCTTACTCCGGGAGTAGACTACTCTGCATACCCGAAGAGCCGCCAGTTTGTAATAGGTCTTAACTTAAACTTCTAAAACGAAAAAGAAATGAAAAATATAACGATTAAATCATTGACAGCTGTCGCCCTTCTTGGTAGTCTGTCTTCTTGCAGTGATTTCTTAGATCAAAGTTCTCCTTCATCTTTAGACGGTAAGAACATTTTCAGTACTTATGAATATGCGCAAGGCACCATTGCCAATATCTATCAGGAATTTGGAGAGCAAAACTATCGTGCACGTGCCATTTGGTATGGATACAATACAGATATAGAATACTATAACAGTTCGGACAAGGCCGACGGAAAGGCAGACTTGGCAACATACAATGCCGGAGTCGGAAACGATCAAATGAACACCAGTACCGGGACCGACCTTTGGGCTAAGATATATGCCGCTATCGAACGTGCCAATCTGGCTATTGAAGGTCTTCGTGAATATGCAGACCTGACAAATGCCAATATGAAACAATTGTTGGGGGAAGCGCTCACGCTACGTGCCTTACATTATATTGACCTGATTAATATGTGGGGAGATGTTCCCGCACGCCTGACTTCATTGAACGCCGACAATATGTATTCAGGACGCGAAGACCGTGATGTCATCTACAAGCAGCTCATCATTGATTTGCAAGAGGCACAAGACCTTTGCGCGTGGCCTAATGAGATAGACGCCACAAAAACAGTGGAACGCGTGAACAAAGTCTTCGTAAAAGGTCTCCTGGCCCGCGTATGCCTGCAAGCATCCGGCTACGCTCAGCGTCTTGACGGAGAAAACCGTTTAAGTACGGATCCGGAACTATCCAAAGCACGTCTCTACCCTATCGCACTGCAAGCTTGTAAAGATGTAATGGAACAGGAAGGCACTTACGTGGCTTTAAAATCAAATTTTGAAGATATCTTCAACAACAACGGAATCTCAGGAGATGTTATCAATGCAGGCAGTGAATCATTGTTCGAGATAGGTTATAGCAATAACCCCGCACGCGGACGTATCATGTACACTTTCGGTATCAAGCATACCACTGCCGACAATATGACAACCATGCTTCAGGGAAGCCAGGTTGGTCCTACACCAACTTTCTTCTTTGACTATTCAGTAAAGGACTTGCGCCGTGATATAACTTGCTGCCCATTCCAATGGACAAAAGGCGTACAAACTCTTCAGTCTTTCAAAAGCTGGAGTTTCGGAAAGTTGCGTTATGAATGGACGAACCGTATGATTCCTACCGGAAACGATGACGGTATCAACAGACAATATATGCGTTATGCCGACATCGTACTGATGCGCGCCGAACTGGAAAACGAGTTGAATGGTGCATCTGCTGCCGTTCCTTACCTGACTAAGATTCGCAACCGCGCTTTTGCGACCTCCGACCGTGCAACAGAAGTTACAGCTTATGTTGCAGAAGCAGCTCTCAGTAAAGAAAAGATGTTCCAGGCAATTGTTGACGAGAGAGCTTATGAGTTTGCCGGAGAACTGATCCGTAAAGCTGATCTTATCCGTTGGGGAATGTTGAAAAGTAAAATGGACGAGACAAAAAACAAGATGAAAGCTATTGTGAGTTTGACCGATTATGATTCTAAACATCCTTACAGCCAGCTATCAGGCCATGCATATTATAAAATGAGCGCATATACCTGGACTCGTAATGGTATAGAGACTACCGAAAAGGATGCAAAACTGAACCTTTACGGTCTGAACTATGGTGAAATGGATATTAATCCGGAAGGCTATACCGAATTTTCAGACAGTAAGGGCGAAGCATCCACTTGGATCAAAGATAATGCCCTGGAAGATGTTATTGACTATCTCTATGTTCGCGACCCGGACAAATATCAATACTGGCCTATCTTTAACGTCAACTTGAATGATAATCCTAATCTTTCTAATTACGAGTGGTATTAACTAACTAAATGATTAAACAACAATGAAAAAATATATACTATCAATTTGTACATTAGCTGCCGTTTGCCTGGGTAGTGTTGCAGTGACATCATGTAGTGAACCAGATGATATCAATGATTTAGTTCTTAATCGTGTCTTGTCGCCAACCGGCATCACTGCACGTATTTCACAGGAAGTAAACATCATTGTCAGTTGGAATGAAATGTCAGGAGCTACCTCTTACGAACTTGAAGTTTATGCGGACAGTCCCGATTATGACCAACGTACACCGGATGCCTCATATACCACAACTTTAACCGAAAAGACTTTAACCAATCTTATCGGAGAGACTGATTATTACATCCGCGTAAGAGCCATTGATGAAAACAATTCTTCCCGCACATCCAAATGGGTTGACATCAAGCGTACAACCAACCCCGAACAGAACATGAAAAAGGTAAAAGCCGGCGACATTCAGAGCACTTCTGTAAAAGTAACATGGACACCGGGTATTGAGGTCGATGCTGTCATCTGTGCTCCTACTACCGCAAACTCCAGTGCCAATACTGTGACGTATACGCTGAATTCAACCGACATATCTTCCGGCTCCGCCACTATCACAGGTCTTACACCGGAAACCAATTACAGAGCTACATTGAAGTTAGGTGAAAAGACTCGTGGTTATTCTACTTTCACCACTAATCTGGATTTGAGTGATGCTATCGAACTTACTCCTGCTGACGATTGGGTTTCTGCTATTCAAGATGCAACACCAGGCAGTAAGTTTGCTCTTGCAGCCGGTGAATATGTGCTGACAGCAGCCAAATTACAAATTAATAACAATGTAGTCATTGCTGCTAAGAATTCTGCTGAGCCACCGGTAATCAACACTTGTATCCATATCTATAACGGCGCTTCACTCTATCTCTATCAGGTTGTGTTAGATGGAACAAATACTGATGGCAGTCAGGCTATTGAATACAAAAAAGAAGGAGGATTCGGTGACCTTACCATTAACGGGTGTGAAATAAGAAACTATATTAAAGGACTTATTTACATCAATGTTGCAGCAGTACCAAATACTATCAAGATAGAAAACTCCCTCATTCATGATATCGTGTGTGACGGTGGTGACTTTATTGATAGCCGTAAAGGTGGTTGGAACAATCTCACCATTTCAAGTTCCACAATCTATAACTCCGCCTCCAAGCGGGACGTACTACGTGCCGATGACGCATCAAACAGCGTAACTGCAAACATGGTAACTTCGATTGATAAATGTACATTCTATAATGTAGGTAACGGTGAAGCCAACTATCGCTTCTTCTATCTGCGATTCAAGGGTAACACCAACACGTTTACCAACAACGTAATTGCCAACTTCAACAACAAACGCGGCTTTGCCAACTCAAGTGCCGTAGGAAAGCCAACCTACTCGAACAATTATTACCACAACTGTAAGAACTTGATCTCATTGGCTGAAGGCAATACGGACACAACAGTAACGTGCTTCGACACAGAAGGAAATGTTCTTGAGAACAATCCGTTCGCCAACCCGGATAAGGCTGATTTCACTATCACTGATGAACTTTATCAGAGTTATGGTTTTGGTGACCCGCGCTGGCTGCCATAAATCACGAACAACATAGATACTAAAAAGAGAGGTCACTTCATCGGAATGAAGTGACCTCTCTTTTTAGTATCTTCACATGAAGGAAGAACTCTGTGCCTAAACTCGTATTATCTCCCCACTTTCTCTTTATACTCCGTCGGCGTCATCCCCACCTGCGCCTTGAAACATTTGCTGAAATAACGCGGGTCATTGATCCCGACCATATATGAAATCTGCGTCATATTAAACTCTCCGGTTTCAATCAATTGTGTAGCACGTTTAATACGGATTTCTTTGATAAACTCGATAGGCGCTAATCCGGTAAGCGTTTTCAGTTTCTTGAAGAATACCGAACGACTGACAGCCAGTTCGCGTACCAAATCATCCACCACCAACTCGCCATTATCCATGTTCTGCTCCATTAGTTCCACCAATTTATCCATAAACTTACGATCGTTAGGAGACATATCGGGAACAGCAGGTTGTACTTCCTGCTCCGGTTCAGTCCTGTTTTCTTCTCTTGATTCCCCCTCTGCCGATATAGGCAGATCTTCAGGAACAGCAGCCATGTTGATATGCATCAGGCTATCGCGATAGAAACTTTGCAGTTTCTTGCGCTGTATCAACAAGTTTTCTACACGGGCTTGCAGATAGGTGGCACTAAAAGGTTTCGTGATATAGTCATCTGCACCGTAATCCAGTCCCAGAATCTTATCCATATCATCGCCCTTGGCGGTCAACATGATCACCGGTACATTGGAGAATTCCCGGATCTGCTGACAGACTTCAAATCCTGTCAGTTTGGGAAGCATGACATCCAGCAATATGATGTCGTATTCCTTGTTATGTGCCATCTCCAGTGCTTCCTCTCCGTCATAGGCACAGTCCACTTCCATATTGTCCTGTTCCAGACTGAAACGGATTCCCTTCACGATCAGCTTCTCATCATCCACTACCAGCACTTTCTTGCCTGCCATCTTTCCTTAACCTCTTTATTTTACCTTTCTATTCCCGATGTATGATATTCTCATTGCACCGTAATCCTATCACATAACTTATCATAAGCATTCTGTTTGATCCCGGACACCTTCATAATGTCCTCCTTCGTCTGAAAAGCACCGTTTTTCTCCCGGTAGCGCACAATATCCGCTGCCCTGGATGCTCCGATTCCCGGAAGCGTACACAATTCCTCTGCGGATGCCGTGTTGATGTTCACGAGTCCCTCTTCTGCCGCCTTCCCCGCAGCTTCCAGTTCTTCCGCCTCCGATGCTGTGGGAAAATACAATTTCTGTCCATCTGTCACGATTTCCGCCAGATTGACATAAAAAGGATCCGCCTCCGTTGTCATGCCACCGGCCAGTTCCAATGCCTCCGCGGCTCGGCTGCCCTCCGGCACCTCCACGACTCCCGG
>ENA-OPRV01001511-OPRV01001511.1-human-gut-metagenome-genome-assembly--contig:-NODE-1511-length-11891-cov-4.868452_pt1 | contig 11891 bp, 8 predicted proteins | sample MGYA00241896_ERZ501886 | MGnify/ENA primary metagenome ERZ501886 (study PRJEB25962, sample SAMEA2042452) | human gut metagenome | biome: human gut; feature: human-associated habitat; material: faeces... | reverse complement strand
AAAAAGCCGGGGCGGCTGGTGAAGGGCGGCTCGACCCGCGCCGAGAGCGCCCGCAGCGGCGTGGCCGCTGCCCACGGCAGACTGGTGGCCGTCCACGACGCGGCCCGGCCCTTTGTGAGCCAGAGCGTTATCGCCGACACGATAGCGGCCGCTGCCCGCTGCGGTGCCGCCGCCCCGGCTGTGCCGGTGAAGGACACCATCAAGCAGGCGAAGGGAGGAAACGGCAAGACTGTGCCGGAAGGCTGCATGGTGGAGAACACCCCCGACCGCAGCACCCTTTATGCGGTGCAGACGCCCCAGTGCTTCGACCGCGCAGCCTATCTGGCGGCGCTGGATGAACTGGACGAGGCCAGCGCCCGCCTCGTCACCGACGACTGCAGCCTGTTTGAGCTGACGGGCCGTCCGGTGGAGCTGGTACAGGGCGACTACGCAAACATCAAGATAACCACCCGGGAGGACCTGCCCCGGACCGAGAACGGAGGAAAGAAAATGCGCATTGGTCATGGTTACGACGTCCACCGTCTGGTGGAGGGCCGCAAGCTCATCCTGGGCGGCGTGGAAGTGCCGTATGAAAAGGGCCTGCTGGGCCACTCAGACGCCGACGTGCTGGCCCACGCGGTCATGGACGCCGTGCTGGGCGCAGCGGCGCTGGGCGACATCGGCCAGCACTTCCCCGATACGGCGGAAGAGTACGCCGGTGCCGACAGCCTCATGCTGGCCCGCCGTGTGGCAGAAATCATGACCGAGCACGGCTGGCGCATCGAGAACATCGACGCCACCATCCTCTGCCAGCGCCCGAAGCTGGCCCCCCACATCCCGGCCATGCGGGCAAAGCTGGCCGAGGCTTTCGGGATGCCGGTGGACGCCGTGAGCGTCAAAGCCACCACCGAGGAGCATCTGGGCTTTACCGGCGAGGGGCTGGGCATCGCGGCCCACGCCGTCGCCCTCATCGAAGCAGTGTGAACGGGAGAATGTGACCCATGACTCTGAACTCTATCGTAGCAAACTTCCAGACCTTCAAGCTGGTAGACCTGCTGGACATCCTCATCATCGCGTTCCTCATCTACCAGCTGCTGGGCTTCGTCAACCGCACCCGCGCCGGCCAGCTGGCCAAGGGCGCGCTCATCGTCATGGCGGTCTATCTGGTGGCGAACATCCTGAATATGCGCACCGTCACCTGGCTGCTCAACTCGCTGCTGCAAGTCGGTCTGCTGACGCTGGTGGTGCTGTTCCAGCCCGAGATACGGCGTGCGCTGGAGCGGATGGGCCAGACCGACCAGTGGGCCTATCGCTTCTTCAATAAAAACCGCTACAACGACACCAGCCTCAAGGGCGCGTGGCGTAGCGCCATCATCGCCATCTGCGACGCGGCAGAGCGCTTTTCGGAGACCAAGACCGGCGCGCTCATCGTGCTGGAACGGAACACCAACCTTTCTGAGATCGTCCGCACCGGCACGCCCGTGAACAGCGCAGTCAACCTCGAGGTGCTGGGTACCATCTTCTACGAGGGTACCCCCCTCCACGACGGCGCAGCCATCATCGAGGATGGCCGCATCAAGGCCGCAGGCTGTGTGCTGCCCCTTTCCAACAACCTGGACCTGGGCAAGGACATGGGTACCCGCCACCGCGCCTGCCTCGGCATCGCCGAGAACTCCGACGCCATCGCCATCGTGGTCAGCGAGGAGACGGGCATCATCTCGATGGCGAAAAACGGTGTACTCATGCGCCACTTTGACCGTCAGACCCTTTACACCCGGCTGGTGGATGAGATGATACCCAAGGAGACCGCCAGCGAGAAGAGCGCTGCCGAGGGCTGGAAGGCCCGGGGCAAGCGCCTGCTGAACTGGGTGAACAACAAGGAGGAGGATGAGCAGCAATGAGCACTGAGCAGAACAACGGCAAGCCTGCCGTACCCCCCAAGCGCAATCTGCTGAACGACCGCCGCATCCGGCTCCTGCTTTCTTTGCTGGGTGCAGTCATCGCGTGGATGGCTGTCACCATCGTCGTGCAGCCCGGCACCACCACCACCATCTATAATGTTCCGGTGGACTTTACCTATGATTCGGCTGCCTACACTTCCCGGGGCCTGAGCATCGTCAATGCGGAGGAAAAAACGGTCAACCTGAAACTTTCCGGCGACGGCTACACCATCGGCAGCCTGTCGGCCAACGACTTTGTCGTCTACCCCGACTGGTCCAGCGTCCGCGACAGCGGCGAAAAGAGCCTGCGCCTTCAGGTGCGGAGCCAGAGCACCCTGCTCACCGGTGTATCCGTCTCCATCGACGGCGACAACACCGTGGACGTGGTGTTCGATGTGGTGGAAGAAAAGACCCTGCCCATCCAGGTGACGACGAATTACCTGAAGATAGCAGACGGCTATATCCTCTACGGCACCGACATCTCGAAGGAGACGGTGACTCTCTCCGGACCCAGCACTGAGCTGAGCCAGGTGGAGACCTGCACCGCCGAGGTGACCTACAACGGCGAGCTGACCAGCCCAGTCACTCTTGACACCAGCCTGCGTTTTTACACCCGCAGCGGCAGAGAGGTGGAATTTGAGTATACTACTCTGGAAACGGACAGCGTCGAGGTCACGTTGCAGGTGTATAAGCTGGCCACCCTGCCGGTGGAAGTCAGCTTTATCAACGCGCCCCGCGACTTTGACCCCTCGGTGCTGGTCTACTCCCTGAGCAAAAAGACCCTCAATGTGGCCGGCCCGGAGTCCCAGATCGACCGTCTGTCCACCCTGTCGGTGGGTACCATCGACCTTTCCACCTTTGCACTGGATAAGGTGTACGAAATGCCCATCGAACTGCCCAGCGGTATCCGTCTGCTGGACAACATCTCCAGCATCACGGTCAGCTTCGACAGCTCCCGTCTGGAAACCAAGACCATGAACCTGCCCGCCAGCTGTGTGCAGGTCATCAACCTGCCCTCCACCTACACCCTGACCGTGGAGACGGAGCGGCTGATGAACGTCACCCTCTGCGGCCCGGCCGGTTCGCTGGAAGCACTGAATCCGGAACAGGTGGTCATTGAGATCGACGCCGACGACTTCTATGTCGCCATCGGCCAGCAGAACATCGCCTGCCGCCTCTATGTGCCGGCCAACGACAAAATTTTTGCGCTGGGCAGCTATGTGGTGCAGTGCAAGATAGAAAGTAACTGAGTATATGATCCTGATCCATGATATTCGCCTGCCCCTCTCCGCCGGGGAGCCGCAGGCCTACGAAAAAGCCCTCCGCCTCGCCCGCATCCCCCGGGGAAAGGTGAGCCATCTGGGCATCGCCCGGCTCTCGGTGGACGCCCGCCACGGCCAGCCCAAGCTGGTGTACACCGTGGCCGTGACCCTGAAAGAGGAGAAGGAAGAGGCCGCCTGTGCGGGTGCTTCCCGCAGCGTTACCGTCCGGGGCAAGACCGATTTCTCGGTGCAGAACGGCACTCTGCCGCTGACGCACCGGCCTGTGGTCTGCGGCCTCGGCCCGGCGGGCCTCTTTGCGGCGCTGCTGCTGGCCCGTCAGGGCTACCGGCCCATCGTGCTGGAACGCGGCCCGGCGCTGGACGAGCGCGTCAAGGCCGTGGAGCATTTCTCCGCCACCGGTGAGCTGGACGAGAACGCCAACATCCAGTTCGGCGAGGGCGGCGCCGGAACCTTCTCGGACGGCAAGCTCACCACCCGCATCGGCGACGAGCTCTGCGGCTTCGTGACCGAAGTGTTCCTCGAGCACGGCGCGCCGAAGGAAATTGCCTGGCAGCAGAAGCCCCATGTCGGCACCGACCTGTTGCGGGGCGTCATCACTTCGATTCGAAAAGAGATCGAGTCGCTGGGCGGTGAAGTCCACTTCAACACAGCCCTCACCGGCTTCGAACGGCGGGACGGCCAGCTCGTCGGCATCCAGACCACGGACGGTGCGTTCCCCTGTGAGGCGCTGGTGTTCGCGGTGGGCCACTCGGCCCGCGACACCTTCGGGATGCTGATGGACAGCGGCCTCGTGCTGGAGTGCAAGCCCTTCAGCGTCGGCTTCCGGGCAGAGCATCTCCAATCGGAAATCGAAAAGAGCCTCTACCACGAGGCGGCGGGCCATCCGGCCCTGCCGCGCGGCGAATATCAGCTTTCGCAACATGTTGAAAAACGGTGCGTTTATACGTTCTGTATGTGTCCGGGCGGCCAGGTGGTGGCTTCGGCCAGCGAAAAGGGCCGCGTCGTGACCAACGGCATGAGCTACCACGCCCGTAGCGGCAGGAATGCCAACGCGGCCGTGGTGGTCAGTGTGGGCGGCGAAGACTTCGGTAATGACCCCCGGAAGGCCATCGCCTTCCAGCGGGAGCTGGAAGCCCGGGCCTATGCAGCAGGCCGTCCCGGCGGAGAGTATGCCGCCCCGGCGGAGAACATCCAGAGCTTTTTGGAGGGCAGGGGTCGGCTGAACATTGGCCGCGTCCAGCCCACCTATGACCGGGGCGTCGTCGCTGCGGACCTCGGCGCACTGCTGCCGACCGAACTGGCCGACACCCTGCGGGCCGGTCTGCGGGCTTACGAGCGGAAAATTGCGGGTTACACCGCCCCCGAGGCCATTCTGACCGGCCTCGAGACCCGTACCAGCAGCCCGGTGCGGCTGAAACGGGAAGAAAATTTTGAATGCGCCCAGCTGGCAGGATTGTATCCCTGCGGCGAGGGTGCCGGATATGCGGGCGGCATCATGAGTGCCGCCGTCGATGGCCTGCGGGTGGCCCGCGCCATCATCAGCCGGTACAGCCCGGCAGAAGGGTGAGAAGTTGAATGACTGATCGTGAAAACGATTTTAACCGCACGGCGAAGGACAGCGAAGGCCGTAAGGTGCAGCAGGAGCTGGAACGCCAGCTCCGCGAGCTGGGCGACACCATGTCCGACTCCTTCCGCCACGGCTTTGAGGGCCGGGGCGAGGAGATCGGCGACCGTGTATGGGATGTGGGCCGCGCCGCAGTGAACGCCGCCGGTTATGGCATCTCGGAGGCAGGCCGGGCCTTTCAGGCCGGAAAACAGGAGTACCAGAAGCGGGCCGAGGAGGCCAGAAGCAGTGCCGGCGCCAGCGGGATGACCGACTGGGCGCGCAATTTCTTTGCGAAGAAGCCGGAACCGACGGCCATCGAGAATATTCGCACCAGCGCCAAAAAGCGCCACAGTGCAGGCGTCGCCATGCTGGCGACCGGCATCACCTTCGCCGTCATCTTCGGCATCACGGCCATCGCCTGCTTCGGCACGGCGGGGGCGTTCACGTCCGGCGGCGTGATCGTCGAAACCGCGGATACGTTCCTCAGTGCCATCGGCGATCTCGCACTGGGTGCTATCGCGGTGACGGGGTGGTGCTCTGCCGCTGTGACCGCTGTGTTCGGCTGGCTGACCGCAGCGGGCGCATCCCGTATGAAGGCCGCCAAGACCCTGGAGCTCTACGCCGATACCGCCGAGGGCTTCGACTGGCACAAGGGCCTGTCCCTCTCCATGCTGGCCGACCTGACGCATAAAAAGAAGACCAAGGCTCTCAAGATGCTGCGGAAATTCATCCACAAGGGCTGGCTCAGTGCCTGGCTGGACGAGAAAAACGACAAGCTCTACCTGACGGCAGAGGACTACCGCGCTGCACAGGAAAATCAGCCCCAGCCCGAACCGGAAAAAGCGCCGGAACAGGCCGGAGAAGTCCCCCTGAACCTCGAGACGACCCGCCGCTTTGCGCAGGTGCTCGAGAAGGAGCAGGAACTCATGGAGGATGAGCGGGCTGTGGAGGAGCTGCAGCATATGCAGAAGACCACCGAGTCCATCTGTGCCTGGCTGGAAGCCCACCCCGAGAGCCTGCCCAAGGCCCGCCGCTTTGCGGAATACTATATCCCCACCACCCTCAAGCTCCTGCACACCTACAACGACGTGCAGAGCCAGCAGGGCGAGAACGCGGAGGCCATCCGCCGGGATATTGCGGGCATCCTGCACACCCTGAATCAGGCTTATGATAACCTCTACGATAAGCTTTTGTCGGACGTGGCACTGGACGTTTCCAGCGAGATCGCTGCGCTGCAGGGAATGCTGGCGAACGATGGTCTGGCCGGGGAGGGATTGCGATGACCTACCGGGCCTGGAACACCAAGACCGTTGACCGCGCCGCCCTGAAAGAGCTGACAGCGGCCATCGCCCAGCAGAACACCGAAGAGCTGGAATACCAGAACATGGACGAAGAGTGGAGCGAGGAAAAGTACCGCTCTGTCCTCGCGGTCCAACAGAAAGAAGCCGGCCTGCTGGCCGGCATCCTCGCTGCCCGGGGCATCACCGACCCCGCCGAGGCGCTGCCCCTTCTGGCGGGCGAAGAAGAGCTGAGCGACCCCATGCTCCTGACCGATATGGACAAGGCCTGTGAGCGCATCCTGCGGGCCATCGACGAAGGGGAGACCATCGTCGTCTTCGGCGACTACGATGTGGACGGTGTGACCGCCACGGCCCTGCTCTATCAGCACCTGAAAGGGATGGGCGCCGCCGTCAAGTGTATGCTGCCCAGCCGGGAGGGCGACGGCTACGGCCTCTCGAAGAACGCTATCCAGTCGATTTACGATAAGGGCTGCCGCCTCATCGTCACGGTGGACAACGGCATCTCTGCCGTAGAGGAAGCCGCATTCGCGGCCAGCCTCGGCATCGACCTCATCATCACAGACCACCATCTGCCCCACGACACCCTGCCCCAGGCAGTGGCCATCGTGGACCCCCGCCGGGCCGACGACCACAGCCCCTTCAAGGGCCTGTGCGGCGCGGGCGTGGCCTTCAAGCTCTGCGCCGCGCTGGATGGCTGTCCGCCGGAAGAGATGCTGGAATACTGCGGCGACCTCGCCGCTGTTGGCACCGTGGCCGACGTCATGCCCCTGACAGGAGAGAACCGCACCATCGTCAAAGCAGGTCTGCGCCAGCTGCAAAATACGGACAGACCCGGCTTCTGCGCCCTTTTGGAAGAAGTGGGCCTTGCAGGCAAGCCGGTGACGGCAGAGAACATCAGCTACGCCATCGCGCCCCGCCTTAATGCGGCGGGCCGGATGGACAGCGCCGTGACCGCTTTGCAGCTGGTGCTCTGTGAAGACGAAGACCGGGCGGTCGAATTGGCTCATAAGCTGAGTGACATCAACATCCAGCGGCAGGAGACGGAGATGGAGATCGTCAAAGCTGCGCAGGAGCTGCTGGACGCTGAGCCGGAACGCCTCGAAGATCGGGTCATCCTGCTCTGGGGCAAAGACTGGCACCCCGGCGTCATCGGCATCGTGGCCTCCCGCCTTGTGGAAAAGACCGGACGCCCGGTCATCGTGGTGTCGGTAGATGAGCACGGCGAGGGCAAGGGCAGCGGCCGCAGCGTGCAGGGCTTCAACCTGCACGAGTGCATCGCCTCCTGCGCCGACATCCTGCTCCGCTTCGGCGGCCACGCCATGGCAGCGGGCCTCTCGGTGCGGGAAGAGGATCTGCAGACGCTCCGCCAGCGGCTCAACGACTGGGCGGCCCGGGAGTGTCCCGTGCTGCGCACCCCGCCGCTGGAATGCGATCTGTCCGTCCACCTCGACCGTCTGACGGTGGAGAGCGTCCGCCGCCTCGACCAGCTGGCACCCTACGGTGCCGACAACCCCAGCCCGGTCTTCGTGCTGGAAATGGCTGTCCTGGAGGGCGTCTACGCCGTCTCGGAGGGCAAGCACTGCCGCCTGCGTCTGCGGCAGGGCAATTCCAGCATCTACGCCGTCTGGTTCGGGATGCACCCGGAACAGGTGCCTTACTCAACGGGCGACGTCGTGGACGCAGCCATCAGCCTTTCGGTCTACGATTCGCCCCGGGGCGCACAGCTGTCGGGCCGCATCATCGAGCTGCACCCGGCGGGCCTCGGCAACACAGCTGCAGAGCAGGCCGCGCTGGTGCAGGCGCTGCGCCGGGGTACGCCCCTGACGCCGGAGCAGAAGGAGAGCATCGCCCCGGAGCGCAGCCATATCATCACCGTTTATCGGGAGCTGCAGGCGCGGCGCTGGCACGCCGAAGACCTGCAGCCCCTGTTTGCAAAACTCGGCGAGGAGAACACCGGTCGGACTCTGGTGGCCGTCGCCGCGCTGGAACAGGTCGGCCTCATCACAGCGGCTGACCGGGGCGGGGCAAAGTTCTGGGAACTTGTGCCTGCCACCGGAAAGAAAAACCTTGCCGATGCGCCCATCCTGAAATGTCTGGAGGAACGATAAAGATGCCTGAGGGAAAGAAACCTATCCTCCCCTCGCCCGCAGCACCGGCTGCGGCGAAAGAGGACAGCTACTCTGCAAAGACCCATCTCCACCAGCCCGTGCCGGTGACGGAGATGGCTACCGTGGCCGCAACGGCCCTGCCGGCCAACGCCCCTGAGGGGACCCTTCCCTCGGAGGTGCGGCCCGAGATCGTGACCTGGGAGAAGCTGGTGGAGGCCATCAAAGCCAGCGGCAAAGCCTACAATATGGCCATGATAGAAAAGGCTTACGACCTGGCCAACGACGCCCACAAGGGGGTCTGCCGCCGCAGCGGTGAGCCCTATATCTGTCACCCGCTGGCTGTGGCCCGCCTCGTGCTGGACCTCGGCATGGACAGCGAGAGCATCGCCGCCGCCCTGCTCCACGACGTGGTGGAGGACACCCCCACCACGCTGACCGACCTGACCGCCGCTTTCGGCGAAGAGGTGGCCGCGCTGGTGGACGGCGTCACCAAGCTGACCAAGATCCAATTTTCCAATATCGAAGAGCTGCAGGCCGAGAACCTGCGCAAGATGCTGCTGGCCATGAGCCGTGACGTCCGCGTCATGATCATCAAGCTCTGTGACCGCCTGCACAATATGCGCACCGGCGACGCATGGCCGGAGCAGAAGCGCCGCGACAAGGCCCGGGAGACCATGGAGGTCTACGCCCCCATCGCCAACCGTCTGGGCATCCTGAACGTCAAGGAGGAGCTGGAAGACCGCAGCCTCCACTACCTCGACCCCGTGGGCTACGAGGAGATCAACAAGATGCTCAGCGAGCGCGCGGGCGACGAGTTTCTGGCCAGCGTGTCGGGCGTCATCAAGAGCCGCCTCGAGGAGAGCGGCATCGAGGGCGCGACCATCAAGCGGAGAGTCAAGAGCATCTACGGCATCTACCGCAAGACCATCATGCAGAACAAGTCCTTTGATGAAATTTACGACATCTACGCGGTGCGCATCATCCTGGACACCCTGGCTGAGTGCTACAGCACCTTGGGTCTCATCCACGATATGTACCACCCGCTGCCCAACCGCTTCAAGGACTATATCTCCACCCCCAAGCCCAACGGCTACCAGAGCCTGCACACCACGGTCATCGGCCACGAGGGCATCCCCTTCGAGGTGCAGATCCGCACCCGTGCCATGGACGAGCAGGCGGAGTACGGCGTGGCGGCCCACTGGAAGTACAAGGAGGGCCTGGGCGGCCACGACAAGCTGGACGAGCGTCTGGCCTGGGTGAGCCAGCTGCTGGAAAACCAGCGCGTCAGCGAGGATTCCGGCAACCTGCTGCATGACCTCAAGAGCGACCTGCTGCCGGAGGAAGTGTTTGCCTTTACCCCCAAGGGCGATGTCATCAACCTGCCCACCGGCGCCACCTGCATCGACTTTGCCTACGCCATCCATTCGGCGGTGGGCAACCGCATGGTGGGCTGCAAGGTGAACAACCGCATGGTGCCCATCGACCACATCGTTTCCACCGGCGAGATCATCGAAGTGATCCTTGGCCCGGCGGACAAAGGCCCCAGCCGCGACTGGCTCAAAATCGTGCGCACCAGCGAAGCGAAGAGTAAGATCCGAAACTGGTTCAAAAAGATGCGCCGCGAGGAAAATATCACGCAGGGACGTGATGCACTGGCCCGTGAGCTGCGCAGGGAAATGATCATCATTCCGGACGACCAGCTGGACGATTTTATCAACAGCTGTTCCCGCCGCCTGCGCCAGAACAATGCCGAGGAGCTTTATGCCGCCATCGGCTACGGCGGCATGACCATTGCCAACTGCCTGCCCAAGCTCAAGGAGGAGTGGCAGAAGCTGAAAGCTTCGGAGGAAAAGGCCGGGGAAGACCTGCCCAAGGTGGACCTGAGCCGTGTGCACGCTACCGACGGCGTGGTGGTGGAAGGCTTCGATAACACCCCCATCAAGTTTGCCAAGTGCTGCAGCCCGCTGCCCGGCGACCCCATCGTGGGCTTTATCACCCGCGGCTTTGGCGTGTCCATCCACAAGCAGAGCTGTGCCAACGCCATTTCCAGCATGAAGGACCCCACCAACGCGCCCCGCTGGGTCAAGGCCTACTGGGCCGACAGCGTCAAGGACAGCTACAAGGCTGGCCTTGAAATTATCGCCCTGAACCGCAACGAGCTGCTGCAGGATGTGCTGGCCGCCCTGGCGGACATCCGGGTGCCCATCTACGCCCTGAACGCCCGTCAGGTGGAAAACAACTGCGCCGTGGTCAGCCTGACCATCGGCATCAACAATACCGAGCATCTGAACCGTGTGGTGGCGCGGCTTTCCAAGGTAAAGGATGTGCTCAAGGTGACAAGGAGTTAACGCGATGCGAGCAGTCATTCAGGCCGTTTCGTCGGCCAGTGTACGGGTAAACGGCGGCGAGCCCCGGGCCATCGGGCCGGGGCTGATGATCCTGCTGGGGGTGAAGGACACCGACAGCCTGGACATCGTGCCCAAACTGGCGGATAAGTGCGCGGGCCTGCGCATTTTCCCGGACGCGGAGGGCAAACTGAACCTCAGCGCAAGGGACCTCGGGTATTCGGCGCTGGTGGTGAGCCAGTTCACCCTCTACGGCGACACGAAAAAAGGTTACCGCCCCAGCTTTATCAAGGCCGCAAAACCGCCCCTCTCGGTGGATGCCTACGAGCTATTTTTGGCCGAGATGAACAAACAGGGCCTCAAAGACGTGCAGCACGGCGAGTTCGGGGCCGACATGCAGGTGTCGCTGGTGAACGAGGGCCCCTGTACCATCATCATTGACACCGACGAGTGGAAAAAGAAGGAGTGATCCCATGCAGGCATTTCACATCCCGGCACCCCCGCCGTACTACACCAATACCTTTTTGCTGATCTCGGACGCCGGCCATGCGGTCATCATTGACCCGGCGGCGGACGTGCAGAACTACGAGCAGATTTTGCAGGAGCACAACGCCGTGCTCACCACCCTGCTGTGCACCCACGGCCACTTTGACCATGTGGGCAGCGCCGAGGCCCTGCGCCGGAAGTACCACGCCGTGCTCTACTGCGAAGCGGACGATCTGGCCGGGGATAAGATGTACCCGCTTTCCGAGGCCGACCACGGCTATGCGGAAGGCCAGACCGTGACAGTGGATGAGCTGCAGTTTACGGCATGGCATACGCCGGGCCACACCCCCGGCAGCGTGGTGCTGCTGTGCGGAGAGTATCTCTTCTGCGGCGACACTCTGTTTGCAGGCAGCATCGGCCGCACCGACCTGGAGGGCGGCAGCAGCGACGCCATGAACGCGAGCCTGCGCAAGCTGGCAAAGCTGCCCATCCCGCGGGAGACCCAGGTGCTGCCCGGCCACGGCGAGTTTTCCACCTTCGGGGAGGAACTGGACAACAATTACTTCATCCGCAGCGCCCAGCGCGGCAATGCTGATTTTTAACGAAAACGAGAGAACGACATGAAGATTTATATCACGGGGCTGCCCTCCGGGTACGAGGTGGAACATCTGGTCCGCCTGTTCTATCCCATGGCACCCCTTACCCTCACCCCGCCCGAAGCGGGCGAGGACTGCGTTTGGGCAGAAAAAAAGCCGGAGGGCCTGTGGGCCATGGTGCGGCAGGGCGGCAAATGCGCCGAGCGCTCTGCACCGCTGCCCGCTCCGGCGGAGGCCGGCGGCGAGA
>ENA-OPRV01001498-OPRV01001498.1-human-gut-metagenome-genome-assembly--contig:-NODE-1498-length-11996-cov-4.942383_pt1 | contig 11996 bp, 9 predicted proteins | sample MGYA00241896_ERZ501886 | MGnify/ENA primary metagenome ERZ501886 (study PRJEB25962, sample SAMEA2042452) | human gut metagenome | biome: human gut; feature: human-associated habitat; material: faeces... | reverse complement strand
AGCGTAGCGCTGCTACGCTGCATTCCACTCCCGTTAGCCAGAGCGAAAAATTCGCAGCGCATCTTGGCGCATTCTCATTTGGAAATAGTATAAATCACACACCAGCCCTCCGCAGCAGCCGCTGTGCAAGGGCTGGAATCCATTTTGGAGGAATGACATGAGCAACATTTCGGGCGGAACGCAGCGCCCGCGCCGCAGCCAGCAGACGCGCCTGACGGAAAAATTGGCGCCGGAGACGAAGCCGCGCCAGCCCGCCATGCGCCAGCCGAAGGGACGCTCGCAGCGGCTGATAGAAGAGGAAGCGCGCCGGAGCACCCCGCCCAAAACACGCGGCACACCCACGGGCAAGCGTCCATCCGCGCCGAAGCGGAAAACGACACGCAAGCCGCGCAAAGGGCGCAAAAAGCGCAGCAGCACCTTCCTATGGCTGCTTGTCATGCTGATTTCACTGACGTGCACGGCGGGGCTGCTGCTGCTTGCCGCGCCGCAGATGCTGGGCATGGAGCTGGCCGGGCTGCCGACACTGGCTTTCGTCAACGGCAGCATCATCCGGTATGACGCAGAGCGAATCGCGAATTTCAATGAGGCGGTCGCGCTGGTCAACACCGACCGCATTTTCCCCGGCGTGACGATTGACGGCATCAACGTTGGCGGAATGACCCGCGCGGACGCCGAAAGCGCCTTGGGGCAGGGCGGCGTGGACAACAATAGCGTCCACCTGCATGTGGTGGCGGATGCGTACACCTACGACATCACGGGTTACGATGTGCCGCTCTACCGCAACGTGAGCGAGATGGCGGCGGTTGCCTATGCCGCTGGGCGCGGGAACACAACCGCCCTGCGCGGTTCGGGGCGGACGCCGCTGAGCGAGCGCGTCGCGACGATTCGCGCGATGCAGCAAAGCCCCGTGACGCTTCAGACGCAAATCACCTACGACCGCGATGCCGTGCGAAAAATCGCGGAGAATATCGCGGCGGATGTGACCTGCACGCCTGTGAACGCGACGGTGGAGTCCTTTGACCCGGCGACGAAGCAGTTCACTTTCAACAGCGACATCAGCGGCGCGTATCTGGATGCCAACAGCGTCTATCAGACGCTCACGGGCGTGCTGGACATGGGCAATTACACCGCGTCCCTGCGTTTGCAGTCGGACACGGTGCTGGCGGACGTGACAAAATCGCAGATTGTGGGCAAGTTCGGGCGCATTTCCACCTATACGACGAAAACCACCAGCAATTCCAACCGCAACATGAACATCGACCTGTCCTGCCAAGCCATCAACGGCTATAAGGTTGCGCCGGGGGATACGTTCTCCTTCAATCAGGCGACGGGGCAGCGCACGGCGGCGAAGGGCTACAAGGAAGCAACAGCGATTTCCGGCGGGCAGAGCGTGCCGGAGGTGGGCGGCGGCGTATGCCAGACCAGCTCGCTCTTTAACGCCGTCGCGCGCGCAAATCTGGAAATCGTCTACCGCAGCCCGCACGCGTGGCCGAGTTCCTACGTCCAGAAGGGGATGGACGCGACGGTCAACTGGCCGAACCTGGACTTCAAGTTCAAGAACGATACCGAGTGGCCGATTTACATCGTCGCGAATTATTCCAAGCAGAAGTGCACCGTCGAAATTTACGGGATGCTCCTGCCCGATGGCGTGTCGATTGACCTGGAAAGCACTGTCACGCGCACGATTGACCCGCCGAGCGACACCAAGTACGTCCAGAACACGAAACTCGCCGCCGGTACGCAGGAGACGACCATCAAAAAGCGCACTGGCTACGTCGTCGAAACCTACCAAATCTGGTATCAGAACGGCAAGGAAGTCGACCGCAAGCTGCTCTGCACGTCAACGTATAAGGCGTATCAGGAAACAGTCGAGTACAATTAAGGTAACACCGCACAAATGCGGTGGTGCCTTAAAAAACCGCCCGGTTATCTGCCAAACACAGATGTACCGGGCGGTTCTCTTTGCTTTTCGCGGAATCGCGAACAAACCATCGAATTCCGAATTCCCTTCAGTCTGCCGATGTGCTGACGGACTTGCTCCGCACGAACAGAATCAGCGACTGTTCGTCACTGTCGTAGATGGTCGTCGCGCGGAGCGCCGTGCGCAGGAACATGTCGGAGATGTACACTTCGCCGTTGTCCAGCCGGACGGCGCCGGATTCCATCGCAATTGCGCTGCCGTCCACCATCACGGACAAACCGCTGTCCGTCTCGCGGATGACGACCGTGTAGCCTGCCGCGGACAGCACCCACACGCCGCTTTCGCTGACATCCAGCTGCCAGTCGTCAATGCACGCCGCCAGCTCGCGCAGGGACATGACCGGGCTGCCTACTGTGTTCACCCACAGGCTCGGACGGCGCGTGTAGCCCACGCCATCCTGCGTGACGGTCATCGTCAGCGCCTGTCCATTGCCGCCGCTGCCGAGGAAGATGCTGCCATTCGGGAGCAGCGTCAAGCCATCCGGCGTATACACGGGCGCTTCGGTCGTCACTACGTCCACGGGGAAAGCGTCCGTCACATCGGGCAGGGGCAAATCCTCCGCCGTGGGCGCGGCGCTCGGCGCGGGCGTTTCCGGCGCGGGGGTCGGGGTCGCCGTCGGCGGCACGGTCGGCGGGGAGTAGGGCACAACGTTCGGGTCTTCAAACAGGCGCGTCTGCGTCGCCTGACCCGCAATGCCGTCCACGGACAGCCCGTTCGCCTTCTGGAAGCGGCGGACGGCGGCGGTCGTCTTGCTGCCGTACGCGCCGTCATCCTCGCCCTCTGCCAGATAGCCCAGCTCAATCAGCTTTTTCTGCACCTTCAGCACGCCTGAGCCGCGGTCTTGCCACTGCACGGTCCTGTAGCCCATGTTGGGCGTTATCGTGGGTTCGGGGATGGGCGAGGCAGTCGGCGTGGCGGTCGGCACGTCGGTCGCGGCGGGCGCGTTGGGAATCGGGGATGCCGTCACGTTCGGCGGCAGGGGCGTCGGGGTCGGGACATCCTGCGGCAGCGGCCCCTCCTGAACGGAGAAGGCGACAGTCAGCGCGACATACGCCAGAAGCGTTTTCAAAAAGTCCATGAGGAATGTTCCTCCTTGCATTCTAAATCAGTATCTATTATACGACAAAATTCTGGTTTGCGCAACCTGATAGCGCGTTTTTTCCGTTTGCAGATTGTAAAAATTGCGGATTCGCGCTATAATGGCGGCAGGAAAAACTCATCAGCAGGAGGAATCAGCCATGAAAGAACCGATTTTGGTGATGATGGCGGCGGGTATGGGCAGCCGCTACGGGGGACTGAAGCAGCTGGATCCGGTCGGCCCGGACGGCGAGGTCATCCTCGATTACAGCCTGTACGATGCGTACCAGGCGGGCTTCCGCCGCGTCGTGTTCCTGATTAAGCACGAGATCGAGGATGCCTTCAAGGCGATGGTCGGTTCGCGCGTGCCGGCGGGGATGGAAGCAAACTACGCCTTCCAACAATTAGATAAGCTGCCGGAGGGCTTTTCCGTCCCGGAAGGGCGCGTGAAGCCGTGGGGCACGGGGCACGCGGTGCTGTGCTGCCGCGAATTCCTCGATGCGCCGTTCCTCGTCATCAACGCGGACGATTACTACGGCGCGGGCGCGTTCAAGCTGGCGTATGAGTACCTGCGGACGCTGCGGGGCAAGCGCGGCGAGTACTTCATGGTTGGCTACGCGCTGAAAAACACGCTGACGGAGAACGGCTATGTGTCGCGCGGCGTGTGCACGGTCAACGAGTTCGGCTTCCTGAAGGAGGTGCGCGAGCGCACGCACATTATCGCCAGCTGCGACGGCCCGCTGTTCACGGAGGATGGCGAAATGTACCGCCGTCTGCCGGACGATACGACCGTCAGCATGAACTGCTGGGGCTTTACGCCGGATTTTCTGGATGCGCTGGCGGAGGGCTTCGTGCCCTTCCTGAACGAGGCGATGGAGAACAACCCGATGAAGGCGGAGTATTACCTGCCGACTGCCGTCAGCCGCCAGCTTGACCGCCACCGGGCGACGGCGCGCGTGCTGACCTGCCCCGATCGCTGGTACGGCGTGACGTACCACGAGGACAGGGCAGTCGTCGCCAAGGCGATGCTGCGCAAGGCAGAGGAAGGCGAGTATCCGCGGCCGCTGTGGGGGAAATAATAATTTAGGCGAAGCACCAAAAAGCCGCACGCGAGAGGAGCAGGGAAAAGCAACCAACTCAATCGCGCGAAGGGATCAAGGGGGGACTTCGTCCCTTTTCGTCTGCCCCTTGCGGAGTCCAGAGGCAGAGCCTCTGGTGGGGTTTGGGGCAACGCCCCAACTGTTCCTCGTCCGAACAATTCAAAAGGAACAGTCAACAAAGGCGCAGGCAGCGAAGCGTCCCTGCCAGTAACTTCGCGCGTCCGCAGACGCGCCCCCAAGCCGCTCTTCCTACCACTTGCGCATTGCCGCGCCATATGGGCGCAACCGACCCTATATTTCATGCAGCACCAAATAATTTGCGCGGAGTGCTTGCATTTGCGGCGGGCGTGGTGTATAATCACAGCAGAGCAATGAACGGTTCTGACGCGGGAATTGCCCCCGGAAAGCGAGTGCGCGGCGGTGGAAGGCGCATGGGGAGCGGGCGCGTCATCCCGACCGGGAGCTGCGGCTAATCCCCGCCGGTTCGTCTCCGAGAGCGGACGCAAGAGAGAGGACAAGGGGGAACATCCGCCTTTGCCCTAAGCCGGGTGGTACCGCGAAGCAATGCAAGTCAGCAATGCCTTCGTCCCTGCAAAATCAGCAGAGGCGGAGGCTTTTTCTCATACTATTTCCAGATTCGCCTGTGCTATCTGCTTGCGCCTTTTCCCCGCTGTCGTCCGCTCATTCCACTTAGCGTAGCGCTGCTACGCTGCGTTTCATTCGCGTTAGCCAGCGAGAAAAATTCGCGGCGCATCTTAGCGCATTCTCATCAGGAAATAGTATCGCCTCGAATCATCAATCATCAATATGGAGGGAAAAAATCATGGCCAAGGAAAAGAAACAGGAATTTGTCACCCACATCACCCCCCGCGACGAGGATTTCTCCCAGTGGTACACCGACGTTATCCTCAAGACGGAATTGTGCGACTACGCGCCCGTTCGCGGCTGCATGATCGTGCGCCCCTACGGCTACGCGATTTGGGAGCGCATTCAGGCGGAAATGGACAAGCGCTTCAAGGAAACGGGTCATCAAAATGTGTATTTCCCGATGCTGATTCCGGAATCGCTGCTGCTGAAGGAGGCGGAGCATGTGGAAGGCTTCGCGCCGGAAGTGGCGTGGGTGACGCAGGGCGGCACGGAAAAATTGCAGGAGCGTCTGGCAGTGCGCCCGACCTCCGAAACCATCTTCTGCACGATGTACGCCAAGTGGGTGCAGACGTGGCGTGACCTGCCGATGAAGTACAACCAGTGGTGCTCCGTCATGCGCTGGGAGAAGGCGACCCGCCCGTTCCTGCGCACGAGCGAATTCCTCTGGCAGGAGGGTCACACCATCCACGCGACCGCCGAGGAAGCGCAGGAAGAAACGATGCAGATGCTGCACGTCTATCAGGAAGTGGCGGAAAACGTGATGGCGCTGCCGGTGTATGTCGGGCAGAAGTCGGAGAAGGAAAAGTTCGCTGGTGCGCGCGCGACGTACTCCATGGAAGCCATGATGCAGGACGGCAAGGCGCTGCAGGCAGGCACGAGCCACAACTTCGGCACGAATTTCGCCGAGGCGTACGGCATTCAGTTCCAGAACAAGGAAGGCAAGCTGACTTACGCCGAGGAAACGAGCTGGGGCGTATCGACCCGCCTGATTGGCGCGATTATCATGACCCACGGCGACGAGCGCGGCCTGCGCCTGCCCCCGCGCGTTGCCCCGATTCAGGCGGTCATCCTGCCGATTGCGGCGCACAAGCCGGGCGTGATGGAGGCGTGCGAGAAGCTGCTTGAGGAATTGAAGGCGGCGGACATCCGCGTCAAGCTCGACGACCGCGACACGGTGTCCGCAGGCTACAAGTTCAACGACTGGGAGATGAAGGGCGTGCCGGTGCGCCTGGAAGTCGGCCCGCGCGACCTCGAAAACGGCGTCGTGACCGTGTTCCGCCGCGACCTGTGCGAAAAGGTGACGCTGCCGCTGGAAAATCTGGCGGACGAATTGAAGGCGCTGATGGACGACATTCAACAGACGCTCTTTGACCAGGCGAAGAAGTTCCGCGACGAAAAGACCCACGTCGTCCACAACATGGAGGAGCTTGGCGCTGCCGTCGAAAATGGCTTCGCGAAGGCCATGTGGTGCGGCGAACGCGCGTGCGAGGACGAAATCAAGGAGAAATTCAATGCATCTTCCCGCAATATGCCCTTTGACCAGGAAAAGGAATGGTTCGGCGATACCTGCGTCTGCTGCGGCAAAAAGGCGAAGAAGGTCATGTATTTCGCGAAAGCGTACTAATTTTCCCAGCAAATTGCCTGAAATTTTCCCGAAAGGCGCGAATTAACCATTTACAAACGGGAAAAAATCTGATACAATAATGGATGGGTCTGCGAACCGTTTGCGCGGACGACCGAAGACTCCGACGGCGCACTGCGTGAACAGGCGATTGCCCACGGGCATTGCCCGAAATAAAAATTTGGAGGATGGAATTCCATGACCAAGAGCGAAATCATTGCCACCTACGCCCAGCATGAAGGCGACACCGGTTCTCCCGAAGTGCAGATTGCCCTGCTGACCGACCGCATCAACCACCTGAACGAGCACCTGAAGACCAACCGCAACGACCACCACTCCAACCGTGGTCTGCTGCTGATGGTCGGCCGTCGCCGTGGTCTGCTGGAGTACCTGAAGAAGACCGACATCGAGCGTTATCGTGCGCTGATCGCTAAGCTGAACCTGCGTAAGTAATTATCGCAGAACTCGGCGGCTTTGCGCGCAAGAGCCGCCGTCTGGAGACACGCGGCAGGGGAGAATCCCCCTGTGCATTCCTCCTCACGGCGGCTTTTTGCGGCAAGGCGGCGCAGAACATGGGCAGGGTCTGGAGATGTTATCCCTTGAAAATCCCGAATCGCCTGATTCAGGGGGTTTTCATATGATAGCATCTCCGGGCGGTTCGGGAAGGCGGATGGCTGCCTTTCTACGACTGAGTATAAGGAGATTCTCAATGGAAAGCAAAAAGTACAGCATGGATCTGGCGGGCCGCGAGCTGACGCTGGAATTCGGCAAATACTGCGAACAGGCGGCTGGCTCCGTCTGGGTGCATCTGGGCGATACCGTCGTGATGGTGAACGCGACGATGGCGCCGACCCCCCGTCCCGGCGTGGACTTCTTCCCGCTGGCTGTGGACGTGGAGGAAAAGCAGTACTCCGTGGGCAAGATTCCCGGCGGCTTCATCAAGCGTGAAGGCCGTCCGACCGAAAAGGCGACCCTGACCTGCCGCCTGATCGACCGCCCGCTGCGCCCCCTGTTCAACAAGGGAATGCGCAACGATGTGCAGGTTGTTGTGACCGTGCTGAGCGTTGAGCAGGATGTGCCGCCGGAAATCCCCGCGATGATCGGTTCGTCCATCGCGCTGGCGGTCAGCGAAATTCCGTGGAACGGCCCGACGGGCGCGGTGGTTGTCGGCCGCGTGGACGGGCAGTACGTCATCAACCCCGATGAAGAGCAGCGCGCAAAGAGCGATATGCACGTTTACCTCGCCGGCACGAAGGACGCCATCATGATGGTGGAAGCGGGCGCAAACGAGGTCAGCGAAACGGCGATGCTCGATGCCATCATGTTCGGCCACGAGTACATCAAGAAGCTCGTCGAGTTCCAGGACAAGATTGTGGCGGAAATCGGCAAGGAAAAGGTCGAGGTGCCGCTGAACGTGACCGGCGACGACGTGAAGCAGGCCGTGCGTGAATTCGCCTACGACAAGTGCGTGTGGGTGTTCGACACCTTCAACCGTCAGGAGCGTCAGGCGCGTGAAGCGCAGGTGAAGCAGGAAACCATCGAAGCGCTGGCGGAGCAGTTCCCGGAGCGTGAAGCCGAAATCGCTGATGCGCTGTACTACCTGAACAAGGAAGTCATGCGCAAGAAGATTATCGAGCAGGGCATTCGTCCCGATGGCCGCGGCGTGACGGAAATCCGCCCGATTTGGTGCGAAGTGGGCGTGCTGCCGCGCGTGCATGGCTCTGCCGTGTTCACTCGTGGTCAGACGCAGGCGCTGACCGTGACCACGCTGGGCTCTACCAGCGAGGGTCAGGTGCTGGATGGCCTGTCCAGCGAGGACTTCAAGCGCTACATCCACCACTACAACATGCCGCCGTACGCCACGGGCGAAGCGGGGCGCCTCAAGAGCCCCGGTCGCCGCGAAATCGGCCACGGCGCACTGGCGGAGCGCGCACTGCTGCCCGTCATCCCCTCTGAGGAAGAGTTCCCCTACGCAATGCGCCTGGTGAGCGAAATCCTGTCCTCCAACGGCTCGTCCTCCATGGCGTCCGTGTGCGGTTCCACCCTGTCCCTGATGGATGCGGGCGTGCCGATTCACGCGCCGGTCGCGGGCGTTGCGATGGGCTTGATTAAGGACGTGGAGTCCGGCAAGGTGGCTGTTCTGACCGACATTCAGGGTCTGGAAGACTTCCTGGGCGACATGGACTTCAAAGTCGCTGGTTCCATGAACGGCATCACCGCCATCCAGATGGACATCAAGATTGCGGGCATTGACCGCACGATTCTCGAAACCGCGCTGGCGCAGGCGCTCAAGGGCCGCCTGTTCATCCTCGAAAAGATGCTCAGCTGCATCGGCGAGCCGCGCAAGGAACTGAGCAAGTACGCGCCTAAGATTGTCCGCTTCACCATCAATCCGGAGAAGATTCGCGAGGTTATCGGACCCGGCGGCAAGATGATCAACAAGATTATTGCCGAAACCGGCGTGAAGATTGACATCGAGGACGACGGCCGCGTGTTCATCTCCACCCCCGACGCGGAAGCCGCCGACAAGGCGCGCCGCATCATCGAGGGCATCGCGAAGGACATCGAGGTCGGCGAGGTGTACACGGGCAAGGTCGTGCGCATCATGAACTTCGGCGCGTTTGTCGAGCTGCTGCCCGGCAAGGACGGCATGATTCACATCTCCAAGCTGGCGAACCACCGCGTGGAGAAGGTCGAGGACGTCGTGAAGATTGGCGACACGCTGGAAGTGAAGGTCGCGGAAATCGACGCGCAGGGTCGTGTGAACCTCGTGCGCAACGACATCACCTACGACAACACCGCTGCGGCTGCCCCGCGTCGTGCGGAAGGCTTCCGCGCGCGTCCTCCGCGCCGGGATGGTCGGAACTAATCGCGTTTCCGACAACCTTTCGGCGGATGAAAGCCATCCGGCTGAATGACTTCTGCATAATGGTCGCTTTTGTTGCAAAGGAACGCACCTGCGGGCGCGCAAGGGGGCTTTCCGATCGCCCCCTTGACCCCTTCGGATGCACACTCTCTTACTTGAACTTTATCGAAAGTTAAATTTAGAGGGATGCCCCTTTATGCGGAACCAGAATGAAATAATATGAAGAAATTCGCAAAAGTCCCTGCGATTGCACCGGGCTTTTGCGAATTTTCTGCTTTTTCGGGCGAAAATTGCGAAACGATGCCGCCATGCATCAGAAAGGAATCAAATGGATAGCATACTGAAAAACGTAGCGGGAGCTGATGAATGTATGCGTGATGAATGGGTGCTGCCCAATGGCCTGCGTGTGCTGGGGGAACGCCTGCCGCATCTGCGGTCGGTGTCTATCGGCGCGTGGATGCATGTGGGTTCGATGATGGAAACGCCGGAAGAAAACGGCCTCTCCCACTTCATTGAGCACATGATTTTCAAGGGAACGACGAAGCGCACCGTCCGGCAGATTGCCGAGGAAATGGACGCGGTCGGCGGGCAGCTGAACGCCTTCACGGGCAAGGACTGCACCTGCTGCTACGCCAAGGTCATCGACGAGGACATTGAGCTCGCCATCGACATCATCGCCGACATGGTGATGAACGCGACGATAGACGAGAAGGAGCTGGACAAGGAACGCGGCGTCGTGCTGGAAGAAATCTCGATGGACGAGGATTCGCCCGAAGATTTGGTGCATGACCTGCTGGCGAAGGCGCAGTTTGGCGCGCAGTCGCTGGGGCAGCCGATTCTGGGGCCGGCGGAACAGGTCGCGGCGTACACCCGCGCCAACTTGATGGACTATAAGAATCACCACTATCTGCCGCGTGAGACGGTGGTGGCGCTGGCGGGCAACTATGAGCCCACGCAGGTGCAGGCGCTGATGGAAAAATACTTCGGCACTTGGCAGGGCGGCGAAAGCGCACTCGTTGTGCCGAAACAGCAGGTTTTGACCGGACGGCGCGTTGTGAAGGAAAAGGACACCGAGCAGCTGCACATCTGCCTTGGCTATCCGGGATTCGCTTACGGCACGGACGACGTGTATGCCGTCGCGGTGATGAACAACGTGCTGGGCGGCGCGATGTCCTCCCGGCTGTTCCAGCGCATCCGCGAAGAGCTGGGTATGGCGTACTCCATCTACACCTACCCGAATTCGTATCAGGGCATCGGCACATACGGCATTTACGCCGGCATCAGCCCGAAGAACGGCGATAAGGTGCTGGAGGAAATCGACAGCGAACTCAAGCGTTTCCTGAAGGACGGCATGACGGACAAGGAGTTCCGCGACAGCAAAACGCAGCTTCGGTCGGGCTATTTGATGGGGCTGGAAAGCTCCGGCAGCCGGATGCAGGCGATGGGACGCTCGACGCTGCTCAACGGCCATCCGACTGACCACCAAAAGACGATTGCCGCCATCGAAGCCGTGACGCCGGAAATGGTGATGGACGTGGCGCACAAGGTGCTGACTGCCGAGCCGTGCCTGGCGGTGGCGGGCAAGGGCGCAGAAAAGTACGCGGAGTAAAGAAACATGAACGAACGGATTATCGCGCTGGACATCGGCGACGCGCGCATCGGCGTGGCGGTTTCGGACGCGTCGCGCCTGATTGCCACGCCCATCGACACCATCTATCGCGTCGGCTACGGGCCGGACGTGCGCAAGGTGGTGGAAATCTGCCAGCGCTACGACACGACGCAGGTGCTTTCCGGCTGGCCGCTGAATATGGACGGCACGGCGGGCTTCCAGTCCGAAAAGGTCAAAGCGTTTTGCGAACAGCTGGAAAAAGCGGGGCTTTCGGTCGTCTATCAGGATGAACGCCTGACGACCGTGACCGCGACGAACGCGCTCATTGAGGGCAACATGCACCGGGCGGAGCGCAAGCACAATGTGGACAAGGTAGCGGCGGCGGTGATTTTGCAGCAGTATCTGGACACCTGCCGCAACCAGCAGCAACAGGAGGCAGCGAAAATGGAAGAACAGGACAACATCATTGAACTGATTGACGACGAGACGGGCGCGCCGATTCGCTTCCAGCATCTGGCGACGATTGAGCATGAGGGTGAACTGTACATTGCGCTCTCCGAGGCGGATGCGCCGGAGGACGGGCAGTGCGAGGTGTTCATCATGCAGGTCGCGCAGGAAGAAGACGGCACGGAAAGCTACATTCAGGTAGAAGATGAGGCCGTTCAGCAGGCGGTGTTCGACAAGTTTCTCCAGCTGGTGAACGAGGGCAGCGGCGATGACGAATAACGACGAACGCAGCGAACTGGAAGCAATGGGCGAACCGCTGATTGAGCTGACCGCCCCTGACGGCACGGTGATGCGCTTCCGCTTCGGCGCGGTGATTCCGCTGGACGACATCGAATATGCCGTGCTGCTGGAGATGGAGGACAACCCCGACGGCGAGGAGCAGGTGCTGGTGACGCGCATCGAGCCGACGGACGACGGCGGCATGACATTCGTGGTCGAGGAGAATCCGCAGAAGGTGGAGCAGGTGTTTAACAGCTACGTCAACCTGCGCACGCAGGAGGGCTTGACGGGGCTGACGGACGCGGAGGGATAATACGATTTCCAAATTCACCTGCGCCATCTGCTTGCGCCTTTTCCCTTCTGGCGTC